>Ga0255778_10000172_pt1 | contig 58369 bp, 44 predicted proteins | sample 071ome_31_FD_179976 | JGI IMG/M metagenome (GOLD analysis project Ga0255778, IMG submission 179976) | Coastal salt marsh microbial communities from the Groves Creek Marsh, Skidaway Island, Georgia - 071405CT metaG (version 2) | ecosystem: Environmental > Aquatic > Marine > Intertidal zone >...
ATTTCTAAATGGATCTTTGTGGTATCTCAGTACGGTATGGACCTGCGTACTGTATGTTAGTTTTTTATTAGTATGCGTGTGGATCTGAGTGTGGGTCGCGTTCGTTGCGTTCGTTGCGTTCGTTGGGTGCGTTTCGACGGGATTGGCGCTCGCGCGGTGACGATCGGTGACCGGGAGCGAGACGGGGGCGCTCGGCCGGGACGACGGGGAGAGGTCGGGGAGGCCGTGGACGCGCTCGGCCGGGACGACGGGTGCGGATTGACGATCGGTGACGCGGTGAGGAGCGATGGGCGGTCGGCTTGCTCTTCGCGCGGACATCGTGAGAGAGTTGGTCGCGGCGTGTTCGAACGACGGGAGCCGGGTGCGAACGGACGAGGAATCGCTCAGGGAGGCGAGCGAGGACATGGGGGTGCACCGAGGGGCGACGCCGGACGCGTTGGTGTTGCCGAGAGACGCGGAGGAGACGGCGGCGGTGGTGCGCGCGTGCTCGAAGAGACGGGTCGTCGTCGTGCCGAGAGGGGCGGGGACCGGGCTCGAGGGTGGGTGCGTGGCGTACTCGGGCGGGATCGTGTTGGATACAAGGTTGATGAAGAAGATTGAGGTGTTTCCGGGGGATGGGGTGGCGAAAGTCGGGGCTGGGGTGCTGAAGAATGAGTTGAATAAGGCGCTCGCGCCGCACGGATTTTGCTTTGGGCCCGATCCGAGCAGTAATCCGAGCATAGGTGGGATGGCGTCCACCGGGGGGAGTGGTTTGAGCACGCTGAAATATGGAACGTCCAAGGAGAACATTAGATCGCTCGTCGTGGTGACGCCGACGGGGGATATCATCAAGACGCGCGCGGACGTGCGCAAGAGCAGCACCGGTTACGAGCTGAACGCCCTCTATCTAGGCGCCGAGGGCACGCTCGGGGTGATCACGGAGCTGACGGTGAAATTGGTTCCGCTTCCAAAGGTGCGATGCGGCGCCGTCGTGCGCTTTCCGAGCGTCGGGCAGGCGGCCAAGACGGTGGCAGAGGTGACGGCGTTAAATCTGGGGACGCTCTTGCGGTGCGAATTGATGAACGACGAGGGCATCAAGGTGACCAACGTCGTGTTCAAGACGCAGTTGCCTTGCGAACCAACCTTGTTTTTAGAATTCGTGGGGAACACGAACCAATCCATGCTGGAAGACTGGAGGGTGTTTTTAGAGCGCGCCGAACGCAACGGCGCCGATTCGCACACCTTTGCGAAAGACGGCGCCGAGCTCGACGAGCTGTGGGACGCTCGCCGCGGGTGCTACCTCGGCGCCATGCGTTATCGCGGTCTCGAAGCCGGCACCAACGCGAAAGAAAAAGTGTACGTCGGCGACGTCTGCGTGCCCGCGTCCAAGCTCTCCGAGTGCATCGCCTCCACGGAGCGCGAGTTCAAAAAAGCCCGATTCCCCTGCGTCATCTGCGCCCACATCGCCGACGGCAACTTCCACTGTCTCATTCCATTTCAAGAGCGCGAACGCGCCGCCCTCCTCGCCCTCGAAGACCGCGTCATCGGCAACGCCATCGCCCTAGGCGGTTCCGCTTCGGGTGAACACGGCGTCGGCGTCGGCAAACAAAAGTATCTCATCCTCGAGCACGGCACCGCCCACCTGGACGTGCAGCGCCGCATCAAGCGCGCGCTCGATCCCCAAAACATCATGAATCCCGGGAAAATCTTTTCCTGGGATCCGAGCGCGGGCGAGCGCGCGCCCAGGCCGCGCGTCGCCAAGTTGTAGTAGAGCGAAATGTCACATTTGACGATTCATAACTCGAAAAAGACCCATTGAGTGTGGGACCCATTCCTCACTTGAAAACGACAACGGTGTCAACACCCTTGCGATCGTCAAAACTCATCGCGTCGACGAGATGCCCCGGCGCGGGCGTCGCGAACGCTCGGGAACGTCCGGGACGTCCCGAGCGACGCTGCTCACCGTCGCGCTCCTCGCCGCGGACGTCTTCGCGTCCACGGCGTCGGCGTCGACGTCGGGACGTCGCGGTTCGGCGTCTGCATCCTCATCGGGTGCGCCCGGACCGCGACCCTGGACGGTCGAACGCGCCGAACTCCACGGTTTGAGCGCGAACGCGCTCGAGGAGGCGTCGGCGAACGTCGAGACGGTGTTGTCGCGGGATTGTTTTCTCGTCGCAAAGGATGGGGCGATCGTGCACGAGTCGTATTACGGCGGGGCGATGGATTCCAACACTAAATCCGTCGTGGACGGAGTTGGGAGTCTCGCGCTCGTCGCAGCGACGGGGATCGCCGTGGCGCAGGGATTATTTGAATTAGACGTACCGTTGTCGACGTATCACATCGCGAGCGCGGAGGAGGCGTTCGGGGAGTACGCGGATCGAGTGAGCGCGCGACAGTTGTTGGCGCAGACGCACGGAGCGGGTGTTCGCGAGCCGGGCTCGGCGTTTACCCGGGATGATCCGAGAAGCGGGGTATTTTTGGACATTATAGGCGATTTGATTGAATCGAGGAGTGGGATCGATCTTCGCAAGTGGGCCAAGGTGAACTTGGCGGAGAAGATTGGGGCGCCAGAGATGTTTGAGACGTCGACGCGAGCGGATGGCAACGAAGGCGCGTCTCTGTGGAGGGATTTGAGAATGTCTTGCAGAGACGCCGCCAAGCTCGGGCAGCTCTTCGTGAACAAGGGCAAGTGGTTGAGCGTAGACGGGAGCACGCGACAGCTTTTCGATCCGTCTTTCGCGGTGACGGCGCTGTCAGTGAGTTATCCAAAGCTCAACCAAGCGCACGGGTTGATGACCTGGTTGCACGTTCCCGTGAGCGCGTCTGGAACGGAGTGTTGCACGCCGAGAACGACGACGACATCGTGCGGTTTGAGCGCGCAAGCGATTAGTGGTCCGATATTAGGCAAGAATGCTCCGCACGCGCCGGTGGCGGTGAGCGTCGGAGATGAGGGATCGATGATTTACATGCTTCCAGAGACGGGCACAGTGGTGGTTACGCTCGGACGCACGGCGGCGGGATCGCCGGCGTGTCCGGTTGCGCCGTCTGATGTCGTCACCAAGGATGGAAACGGTCGACGAGACGATGCGTATTTGGTGAGAACGCTCTGGGAAGCAATGAGCGGCGCTCTCAAGCCGATTGAGCTTGACAAGTCGTCGTCGTCATCCAAAGACAAGCATTCGTCCAACAAATCGGCGCCGAATTCAGAGCGCGACTGGCAGAGATGGGAGTCTAAAAAGTTGAAGCAAGGCGGCAGTTTCGACGCCTCAAAGGGTGACGCAGATGGCAACATATTGGAAGCCGTGCGATCAGCCATCGTGGAAGCGATCGGGGCGAGTACGAACCGCGACGATGGCGTTGTGCACGACGGACACGCGTCGTACGACGGCGACGAGCACGCAGACGAAGACGACGAAGATTACTCGGTGCGTCATCGTCCAACATCCTTTGTCATAGAACCGCCGCAGCCGAGTCAGGGGGACTTGGCGGAAGAGGAGTACAAGCGACGCCAGATTGAGTACGCGCGCGACATGCAAGAGCGCGAATACAAAAAGTTTGAAGAGGGCGTGCAGCGCGACTATCGCGAAGCGCTCAAGGCGACGCGAAGCAAGTACCAAAAGGATATGCGTGAGGCGCAAAAGGTTACCGACGCGCCGACGCGCGCGAGCTTAGAAGACGTGGCGGCGGCGGAATACCTCGAATCGGTCAATGAGATTGAAGAGACGGGTAAGCAATCATTAGAGCAGCTCGACGCGTGGCGTGAATCGACCATGCCGCCGCTTCCAGAGGAATCCGCGGCGATCTCTTCGTCGTCGACTACAAAGACTTCTCATGGTGGAAGTCATCGTCGGTTTAAGGAGATTGGGGTGCAGATGGATGCGGTGAGTGAAAAGATGCACCGTTTAGTGGACAAGGCTAAGGATAAGGATGCCGATGCCGACTTCGTCAAGGAGGAGAAGAGTGCCAGTCATCACGCGAAGAAGTCGCGTAAATTGGGCGGTCACGACGGGGAAGCCTCCTTGTCTCTTCCTTTGCTCGGCGCTGCGTACCGCACGCAATCCACCGCTCTGCGAGGTTCGTGCGTGTGCGGTTGTCCAAACACAAAGACGACGCAGGCGACGTGCTTTGACATTGACGCGAGCGCTCTGGGATCAGCAGAGGAGGCTTCAGAGGCGTGCTCGGCGATGCACTCGCGCGCCGGATTGGGTTGCCCGCACACCGGCATTGTCCAAAAATGCGGCGACATCATCGGTAAGCGCGGGTTTGTGAGCGAGGATTTGGAGTGTCACCAAGTGCGACGCTGTCCCAGAACCCTCGATGAGGCGAAGAAGACGGCGTTTTTGGCAGCTGTGTTTGATTGCAGACCGACAAAGTTTGCTTCGTGCGAATTCGTACCTGAACCGTGCGCGCATTCGAGCGTCGTCATCAAACCCGTCGCGGCGCCCGTCAAGCGGAGCGCGGAAACGATTGAGACGACGGAACTCGCCCGCGCTGACGCCGTCGATGAGGATGACGAACCGTCGACGCGCGCCGCGCATAGGTTTCCAGAACATGAGCACATGCACATTCACGTGGATAACGCCATCGCTCGGTTTTTCCACGAATCCTCGGCAAAGGTGAGCGTCGGATTATCCATCGCCATCCTCGGCTTGGCGCTCATCACGATTGCGAGCAAGTGGCCCACCGCCGTTTTGAGCGGCGATCCTTGGTCAAACATGACGCCGTTCTCACCCATGAAGAGGGGGCGATCGTCAATGATACCTACGACGACGCGCGCGTCGGCTTCGGCGACCAAGAGCGAAAAAGCGCCCCTCCTACCGCCGAGGGATAAACGCCGACCAGATCCTAAAATGCTCAAGAAGCTCTACGTCGACGTCGACGTCACCTCGGGCATGGAATCCGATTCTACGGATCGTTTGTCGTCTCGCATGGAATCTGGCGTTGATGACGTTTCGCAAATGGATTTCGTCGAGCGGTTCCCGCGGCCAATCAAGGTGGCGCAACCGCAAGAGGGCGCGTTTGAGGAAGTCTTGCGACCAAAGGTGCACGTGGGGGAGGATTCCGACTAGGAACGAATGAATGAGCGACGCGTTTCATCAATATACAAAAGGTACCATTTAGTTTATTACGCGTTTCGACAACAAACACACACACAAAAACAGACGCGAGCGCTACAGCCTCAAGCGCGCGAAGCCGAGCGCGGCGCGCGTGGCGGCGATCGGTAACCACGCGCGTCGCGTCGCCGCGAGAGACGCCACCGACCCACGCGAAGCTCCTAGAAATATTGGAACCGACGCCAATCCCGCGGTTGCGTTGTCATCGCACGGCGCCTTGAACGCGCGCGCAACCGTGTGATACCCGCGCGGAACGGCAGCCCCGCGCGCCAGTCGCCTCTCCTCAACCTTGCGACGCTTGGAACCCTCACCATCGTCCGATCCGCCGCCACCTAAACCTCCGCTCCCACCGCTCATGAACCCACTTTCGGCGATTTTGTTCGGGGCTAACCCGAAATCTACCGCCATGTTCGCCAACTGATCCGCGTGCTTGTTAAACTCGCGCTTGACGTGCGAAATCTTAAACTCGACAAACTTCTCCTTGAGCGCCAACGCCTCGGCGTGCATCGACTTTAAATTTGCCGACTTGAGCTTAAACGACCCATCCACTTGATTCACGATGAGTTTACTGTCCCCTCGCACGTCAATCTTTGTGATTCCAAGCTCAACCGCTTTACGCAAACCGAGACACAACGCCGCGTACTCGGCTTCGTTCACCGTCCGTTCGCGTCCGAGGTACTCCAACAACTCCTCCACGATTCGATCATCGCGTTTCCGTCTCAAAAGCGCCCCCGCACCCGCCTCTCCGGGGTTTCCCCGGCTCGCACCGTCGAACTCGAGGACGTACACGTCCTCGCTCGACACCGAGACGGGATCTTCCTCCTCCGCGAGCGCGTCCGAAGCCGACGCGTCAACGGCTCTCCTCGCGTCGTCGTCATCCTCCACCGTCCCGTCATCCCCGCGCGCCGACGTGCTCGCCCCGCGTCTCCACATCGTCGCCCCAACCCTCCCGAACCCCGCCGTCGACGCAGTCGTCGCGCGCGGCTTCGTCGTCGTCCGTCTCTGCTTCGTCGGCGAAGAATCCACAGTCGTCCGTTGCGCGTCGACGACATCCACCCCGTGGTCGCGCATGAACGCCCGCGCTTCATCCAGCGACCCGAATTTCTGCGCGCGCGCGTGAAAAATAAAAACGAATTTTTGTCACTCCCTCCTTCCCTACTCCGTCGTCTCTCCGTCGTCGCGTCGTCGTCGCATCGTCGCTCGCGATCCGTCCCGCCGCCGCGAATCCAATCGCGCGTTGCCGTTCGTTAACGACACCGACATCACCAACCGTCCGACCGCGACGCACCTTGTGTATCGCCCCCGGGTATGCGTCGACGACGCGTTTGGCGTCTTCCCACGCCGTGTAAATCCCGGGCGCGCGCGAGACCGGGCACGCGTAGTAACTCGGCGTCGTCCGCCGTCGGGGCGCCATGTCGGTCGTCCGTCAGTGTCGTGTCGGCGCGCGTTCCCCTTCTGTTGAGACGACGACACGTCACTCCCGGGTGTTTTTTCATGAAGGATCGAGACTGGTGTACGTGTGTGTAAACAGTGTGTGGAAACCTAAACGACCGACCGACCGACCGACCGCGATCGATCCATCCACCGGACGGTTCGTGTTCCGTATCGACTGTTCGCGACGCGATGGATTCGACGACGGCGACGAGTGGTGACGGCGGACGAGACGGGGACGACGCAAATGGTGGACGTCCCGCGCGGGACGGGTGGACGCCGACGGAGACGTACAGGGCGCACTGGGAAGAGGTGTACGAGACGAAGAGGGAACAGTTGGCTGCGAGGGAGTGGCACGCGGACGCGCGCGCGGTGGTGGATGAAGCGCGCGTGCGCGCGCATATCGATCGAGCGGCGACGGCGTGCGGTGGGTCGGATGGGTGTGCACGCGGTGGGACGGTCGTGGACGTCGGGTGTGGGTCGAGCGGGATCGGGGTGGAGGTTTTGAGGCGGTGGGGCGCGTCGAGCGACGCGAGCGGGTTTTCGTCGCTCGTCTTGGCCGACGTCAGCGCGGTGCTCGTGGAGAAGCTTAAGGAGGATCACGGAGGGGATGGGAGGGTGAAGTGCGTGTGCGTGGATTGCCGGGACATGTCGGGGGTGGTAAGGGACGGGGAGGCGGCGGTGGTGATCGATAAGGGGACGTTGGACGCGCTCAACGGCGAGGAGGATAAGAGGCGATTGTTGAGAGAAATGGTGCGGATGATGGCCGAAGATGGGGTGATTGTGTCCGTGTCGTTCAGTGCGGTGGCGAGGTATTCGTTTCTCGCGAAGGAGACGCGGGAGATGGGACTCGAGTGGAGGTTTCACGTCGTGGCGAACGGGGACCCGGCGCGAGGACACGCCGCGGTTTTCGTCAGCGTCATGTTTAGGCGACAGAGCGAGACGATGGCGCAGGTTCCGTTCGTGGAGAGCGCGCTGACGACGACGCTTCGCCGCCGGATGGAGCGATCGGGGTCGCTGTACGAAGACGAGATTGAGACGGATGACGTCGTCGTTCTCGATTTCCATCGAGACGAAGAACTTTGAGAGCGTCGCGGCGGGACTGGTTAGATATATAGCGCGCAGGAGGAACGCGCCGTGTTCATTACTTTGTCAATTTTACCGGTACCGGTACTTAGTAGATTTGATTAAATACGTAGAAGCCACCGAACGAGTCGCGCGCCGAAGCGACGTGTCCCCGTTTGCGACGATTCGCTATGAAATTAAATGAATGATAAATTCGCAGTCTCGAAGAGCGTCGACGTCAAACCTGCGGATCACGCGTTTTATCAGACCGATGAAAACCTGCGTCTGGTCTTTATTCATCGTTCGTCACGTCGCGTGCGCCGCGGCTCGATTATTGTCCACGCTTGATCTCGAGTTTCACGCCTCGGCTATCGATGAACCCATCGTCAGCCGTTTACGCCTTGAGCAAGGCGTCAATGTCGTCGACAAGGTTGGCGTTCTCAAACTTCGGGGAATAACGCTTCGCCGGGACACCATCCTTACCGATCAAGAACTTTTCAAAGTTCCAGGTAATATCCGCGCGGCGCACCGGGCTCCATTGAATCGGCATGGAGTTCGGTTGCGTGTTGTAAATGTGGTCCGAGCCCAAGCCGCCCTTGTCGTCCGCCGGGTACGGGATGGAATTCTTAAGGTACGTCCAGAACGCGTCCTCTTCCGCACCGTTCACCGTCATCTTACCCGTGATGGTAAACTTCGGCTCGTACCCTTCACCCGGTCGAACGTGCTTGAGCGTGTTCAACAACTCGAAATCCTTGTCGTAGCACTGGTGGCCGAACTGGTTGCACGGCACGCCCAACACGACGAGGTCGTCTCCGTACTTTTCCTTCAGGGCGTTCAACTGAACAAAATCCCTGACGGTCGTGCCTCACATCGTCGCCACGTTGTTGATGAGGACAACCTTACCCTTGTACTGGGAGAGCGGAAGGTCCGCGCCTTCCGTCGGCGCGTCGCGGGTACCACCACCGAGGCGCTTGAGGGTAAAGTCATAAATGGAAGAGGCGGCGGCGTCGACGCGAAGCGACGCGGCGCGGCGGGCCGAGCGCGCGGAGGAGGCGCGGGCGGAGAGCGTCGCGCGCGCGCGCGGCGCGGCGACGGCGGCTCGTTGCGTCAACATGGTCTCGGCGACGAAGTCTGACGTCTGTAGGGCAAGATATCCACGAGAGGGGGGGGTCTAGTGACGAGTCATTACTCAAGATGAGTGCCACGGGGGGGATTCTAGCCGATCGAGCCAAAGCGCGAGCGCGCGCGCGTTCGATTCGAACGCGCGCGCGGAGAGAGCCGGAGGTCTATGTGATTGATGATGAGCTAAAACCTTGGAAAATATGGATGTTACACAAAGTCGAGTCTATCGGCTCGTTCGATGATGACGTGCGATCGTCGAGCAATGTCGCGGCGCCCGCCGGGACGCCGGTCGGTCACTTTTTGGAAGACGGCTTCTTCTTGAGTGATTTGAGCTTTTTACGAGGCTTGACGGCGGCGGCGAGGGAATCACCGTCTCCAGGAAGACCGTCCCAATCGCCGAGTTTCTTTTGTTTCTTCTTCTCAGCCTTGGCGAAGAGGGCGTCGATGTCGTCGTCTTCGTTGAATTTGGTCTCTTCGTCGGAATCGGAAGCCGCCGGCGGCGGCGACGGGTCCTTCTCGCCGCGCTTCTTCTTCTTCTTCTTTGAGGACAGCGACGGCGACGGCTTGTCGGACGATTTGGGAGGTGCGTGGTCGTCTGCGTCCATGTCGTCATCCGATCCGTCCATGTCGTCCTCGTCGTCTTCGTCTTCGGCGCTATCGCTTTCGACGTCGTCTACTGCCACCGCTCCTTCTGCGTCGTCTTCCATCTGCGCCCCTTCGGCATCGATAAAGGCATCCAAGAGGTAGTCGTCATCCGGTGCGTCTTTGTACCCATCGTAGTGCGTGCGAACCTTGTTCGCCAGGCGATCCGCTTCGAAATCCGCCGCCGCTTCCTTGAGCGTCTCGGTCCACGCTCGCGCCACCCGGGCGCCGTCTCGCACGCACAGCCGCATGATTTGGCTCTTCACCCCTTCCCCAGTCTTGGAAACCGCGCACACTTCCTCGTGCGAGTTGGTCAACACGACCAAAGAGGCATCCGCCGTGATTTCCTCCTCCAAGTTTGGATCGCACACGCCAACGTCTGGATGTTCGTCAAAAAAGCAATACGACGACGCGATGGGAAAGTGATGCATGTTGAGCAAAATCGGCTCTCGCGCATCCACGTCGTGCACCGTCACGGTTCCACTATTCGGGTCCACCGCGCATTCGGGTCTACGAAACGTCATCAACGATCCACACGCCGCCAGACTCGACGCGCCCGCCAAGTTGCCGTCGTGCGCCAGCACCGTCACCGCGCACGTCACCACCCACACCCGTTTCCCAGCCAACACACACAACGATTCCACATCCACCGCTCTCGCTTCCTTCAACCCCCTCTCCAGGAACGCCCCGAGATCGTTCGCTCGCTGTCTCAGTTCTCTCGACATTCGTCCATCCTTTGCGAACCCCTCGCACGCGCCGCTCGAAAAGTCCACATCCACCCGCACCACCCCTTCGCTCGTCGATCCCCCGCGCTGCGGTCGTTCCAACCTCGCCGTCGTCGACGCGCACGCGATCGTCTGTCCGATCCGCACCGTGCACGTCCCTTCACGCGGTCCCACGGTGATCTCCACGTCTGACCTCAGTTCCGACGGCGCCCGTCCATCCATGCGAAACGGACCGCCTTGGTCATCGCCGCGCAGGCACTCGATGATGAATTCGCGGTTGTTCAGGCACACGAGGGTGTCCGTGTTCGCCTCGAACGGTCGCATCGTTCGCGCGGTCGCGCGCGGCGGCGGCGTGTGACGGCGGCGGCGTGTCGGTGATTTCGCATTCGGGTGTACACTTTTGTCCTTTGCCTTGCCATTAAAGAGACGCATTTGAGACGCTACGCCGGGGCGATTTCGATGAAGCTATCGGCGCTGTTGGACGGCGAACCGCCGCGAGGAACGGCGTCGGTGGGTTTGCCGACGCGTTTCGGGGGAAAGGAAAAGTCTGCGGCCCAGGGAGAGTCGGATCGAGGCGAACCGACGGCGCGAGACGCGGCGCCGGAGGGCGAACCAGAGAGCTTTTCACCGAGTTTTCCTCGGACGTCTGCGAGCTCTCGGCGAAGACGGGCGTTGTCGCGGCTGATGTCGGTTTGGATGCGATCGAATTCGCGACGCCGGGCGGAGATTTCGGCTTCGGCGTCGCGTTTGATTCGTTCGAGTTCGGCGGAGACGTCCTCGCGCGTCGGTTGCGGCGCGAGCGGTGAGACGTACGCGGCGTCTAGAAGTTTTCCGCCCGCCCCGCGCACCGTCATCTCTCTGATTTGCGCGAATACTTCCGCGAGTTCCATTCGCGTGCGCGCTTCTTCCTGAAGCAGCCTGTCTGCGGCAATCTTACTCTCCGCCGCCCGTTCGATGCGCAACCGAAACGCTTCGTCTTGCTCCTCTTGCGACGGCATTCGGGACACTTGCTCCCTCAGCGTCTCGACCTCGCGCACGAGCGAGATTCTCTCCACTAAGTATGCCTCTAATTTACCCTCCGCCGCGGCGGCGCGCTCTTCGCTCGCCTTGACGCGCTGTTCTAACCGGTCAATCTCCAACGCTCTCGCTCGATCGTGCACTTCAGAGTCAAACGAACGCTTCGCCTCGACTTCTCGTCTCAACCTCTCGATCGTCTCCTCTTGCATCGCCAGCTTGTGTTCTCTGATTTCATTCTTCGACTCGAGCGCGCGAACGCGCTCCGACACCGCCTCCATCTCGCTTCGGCACCGCGCTTCCCGCTCTTCGCTCGCTCGGCTTCGTTCCTCCTCGGCTCTCAACCGTCCCTCGTACGTCTCCCGAGTCGACGCCAAACTTCCCGTGAGGCTCTCAATTGCGCGTTCTTTCGCTCTCAGCGCTTCCCTCAACCTCCTCGCATCTTCGGCGTCCACCACGGCGCGTCTCGACGCTTCCGCGACGACCCTTTCTCTATTCAGCGACGCCAACGCGCGCGTCGCTCGCTCCGCCTCAACCTCATCGCGTTCCAACGCGTCGTCGTACGCGTCCGCCGTGCGTTCGAGCGCCATCACTCGACGTTCGAATCGACTCACGACGTCTTCGTCTTCATCGTCGACGACGTGTTTCTCGGTCGGACCGTCGTGCGCGGCGTCAAAGGCGCTAGTCAACGGTGACGATGAATGCGTAATCTTTTCGCGCGTTAACGGTGACGTTCTCGCATCGTTTTCGTCATCCCGGACGCGTTCGGGCGTTCGTAAAACCTCCGCCGCGAGTTCACGGATCATTTTGGACGTCGGGGACGTCCCGTGAGGGGTCATGATGGACCGCGCGCGGGGGTGTTGTGACGACTCGTTCAAAAAGAACAGTTGGTTTGACCGAATCGAACGCGTCGGCGAACGCGGATTTTGGAGACTCCAGCCGTCTACACCGCACAGCTATGCGTGAATGTTACAACGTATGAGATGAAACGCGTTCGCATCAATGAATGGGAATGTCACCGACCGTCGAGCTCATCGAGAGCGGCGACGGCTCGATTGGCGACGTCGACGACGACGTTTACGGCGGCGTTTGTCTTGATGCCTCGCGGATCAATGTGGCTTCGCGTCGCGGCGTGTCCCTCAGCGCGAAGAGCGGTGATGAGGACATCGCGAGGTGGTACTCGCACGCATCTTCCCTTGCGACCGAGTTCGTCCGTTCTAAAGTAATGGGCGACGCCGGAGAGTCGTGGATTGGCTTCGCCGCGGAACGCGTCGAGTAAATCGCGAAGCGAGAGTTGACCTTTTTCTCGACGACGACGCTGTGATGGCTTCTCTACGTCGTCGGTGGTATGCACGCCGGCATCATCATTGTCGTCGTCGAGCCAACCGAGCGCGTCGGCTTGGGTCCACATCGACTCGACCGTTTCTGCGTCGTGTAGAGGGCCAATCCAAATCGGACCCGAGACGGCGAGCGATTCGTCGCGCGCGCCGCAGACTGAACATTTTAATCGTCTCTCCGACGAATCGTCACCATCGACACCCTTCCTTCGTCGGTGAGGTTTATCGTGCCCGAAGACATTCACGAGCGGGCGGCGGATCACCTCTGTCGATCCACACGAGTCGCAATAACCGATGAATCCCATCCTCGCGACGCGGTTGGCATCCGCCGCCGCAAAGGCATCATAAGACGCGGTCCCGTTCCCACCCCCACTTTTGGCCGGCGTCGACGTCTTCTTTGCCTTATCCACGCGAAACATCACCCGAAACACCGGTCCGTGCGGGTGAAACAGCGAAAACACCGGCGTGACGTCGAGTTTTAGCACCGCCGCGCGTCTGACGACGTCGCCGATGAAGGCTCGCAACGCCGTCTCATTCACCGACGGTCGCGAAGGCGCCACGACGACGTTCCCGAACGACGCCCCAACCCCCGACGGGTTTTGTCCACACAACGCCCTCCCATCCGTCGACGTCGCGTAGTAATACCCACCGTACCGAACCACCCTCAAAGCGCCCTCGGCGAAATTCACGCTCCCGAACCCGTCGACGTCCACCAAATCAAACCTCGCATCCTCCAACCAATACCTCGCGAGCAACCGGTGCGCGTCCTCGAACCGCATCTCCGTCTTCGGTACCCCGCACGCGCGTAAATTTTCCTCCAGCGCCCGCGCGACGTGTTCCTCATCCGCGTCGTTGCACACGACTGAGCGCAGCGCCGGGGCGTACCGCGTCGCCCTCGCGCCGCTCGCGCACGTCGCATCCAACGCGTCCAACCCCCGACCGAGCGTCTCCGCGGCCACCATCGCGCAGAGCGTCGCCAAGTCTCGCCCTTGCGCGCTCTCCGGGCGGTAAAAGCACCCGGGCGCGAGCGCGATGTCGCATCCGCGTTCCGTCGCGCCTTTTTCGACACTTTTTCGACGCCCCTTTTTCGCGCGTCGTCCTCGCGACGCGCCCGGCGGCGAGCGCCGACGGGTCGGACGGCGCGGGGCGCACCGCGCCGCGGTTCCGGCGCCGCGCGCGCTCGACGCCGCGCCGAACATCGGGACGCGACGGGCGCTGCGGGCGCCGCGGGCGGTGGCGTCGCGGGCGAGGTCGTTACGCCGGTCCCCTAGTCGACGGTTCATGACTCATAAAAGTACATAGGGACTCCTGCCCCCTGTGTTGTTTCGCGGTTCATGAATCGTCGTTTTGGAACACACAGAGATTTCAAACGAATTCAAAAGTTCAAAACGAACCGTCGTCGACGCCGCGACCGGCAGCGCGCGACGCGAGAGTCTCGACGGCGGCGGCGGTTCGACGACGAGGAGGACGAGGAGGAGGACGCCGATGATGGACGTGCTCGCGTCTGTGACGTCGGCGAACGACGGGCGCGCACCGATGGAGGAGGTGCTCGGAAGATTGGATGCGTCTCTTCCTGGATTCGCGCGCGCCATGCCGACGACGACGAGCGCGGACGACGACGGGTCGGGTGAGACGGAGTACGATGAGGACGAAGACGCGTTCGGGACGACGACGGAATCACCGATCGGGTCGCTGTCCGGGACGTCGATCGAGAGCGGGAGCGATAAGCGAAGGCGTGGACTGGGCGGTTTGAACGGCGTCGGCGCCCGAGCGTGGACTTGGAAGGAGGAAGAGGCGTTTTACACGACGTTTGAGCGAACCGGTGGGGACCGGGACGCGTGCGCGAGGGTGTTGAGTGCGCCGCCGTTTAATCGGGACAAGGACTCGGTCAGGAAGTTTTATCAAAACTCGTTGAGGAGAATTGGCAACGTTTTGAAGACGACGTTTGAACTGAGCCTGGACGCGAAGAACGCGGAAGAGGTTGTCGCGGCGTTTAGGGCGTATTGGGAGTTTCGGGAAGGGGAAACTGGGCCGAGGGAGGATTCAATGCGGTTTGGGAGGCGGTTGAGTGGGGATAAGTCGCTCAAGGTGAGATTTGCGACGGCGTTGAGGATGGCGTTGAGACGGGTGGTGGCTCGGGCGGATTGGCACAGAGAAGGCGATGACGAACGCGTCGAACGATTGGCGAGGTGCGCCGCTGGATCCGTGGCGAATTTAGAAAGCAATGCCGTGGGGCAATCTGGTGCTGCGATGGCGACGGCGACGACCACGGCGGAGGCTGACGCGGCGATGAAACCGACGGCGGCGTGCATCATGCACGAAGGCAAGCCTCGTTTCGTCTTGCAACTGTTCCCGCTCGACGAAGAGACGTCGAAAGCGATGCATTTACACGGATACTCTCCGCTTATGGAGCTCACGTTTAGGCAGAAAAAGTCCATACCCGGGTTGATTTTACACTTGAGTGAAAAGTGGGTCAAGGCGAGTCCAAGCGCGAGTCACATTTTACAGTTGCACCCGTACGACGCCGGCGGGAAATCGGGTCTCAAGCCGTGGAACGCGACGTTTCAAAACTCCACCGCGGAGGACGTGTACTCGGCATTGGGATCCCCGTGGTGTTTTCGATTGCGATACGCGTGGGCGGACAGAAAGACGGTGTTGAAACCCAAGGAGAAGAAATCCCCGCCGAGCGCCGGAAAGCGTCGTAAATCGACTTCGACGACGATGACCGCAGCGTTGCCGCTCAGTGTCGCCGACGGGGTGGCGTTCGATCCGATTCCTGGTGACGTTCCGGTGACGACGAACAAAAAGTCTTCATCATCAAGGGCCGCGCTCAACATGCACGGCGATCTGACGCTGAGCGATTTCAACGGGAACGGGTTCTCCAATTTGTTTGCGACCACCATGGACGGTCACGCGACGAGACAACCGCTCGGACGCGTAAACTCCCCTTCCAAGCCGACGCCGCTGCGACCTGGACCGATGTTTTCTTCACCGGTGAAGAAGGGTAAGCCCCTCGCCCCGTCCGACGCGTCGCTGTTGCGCGTGCTCGACGGCATCGGAGTTCCGGATGACGGCGTCGACCCGCTCGGCGGCGCCGGCGTGGATACTCTCGGCGGCGCGCTCGGGATTACCGATTCGCTCTTCGCCCCTGGCGATTCGATGTTTCACGGAGCGTTATTTAGCGGCATCGGTGGCGAAAACACAAAGTCTAACGCCGTTGTTCGACGCAAATCCGTGGGTAACGGACCGATTGATTTTTCAGGAATGTTTTCATAACATCGACGACGACGATGCAAAGAATTGATTTTAGAAATTCTACTACTACTACTGGTACTTTACGCGCGGCGCGTGCGTGGAGATACAGACATAGCTACAACAAAAGCAAAATCTTGTAACAACTACGAACGAAACAAACGAATGTCGACCAAGGTAACGCCCTCATCTAAATCTTAAACAAGACGTCTGATCGCAAGACGTACTTGACGCCGCCTCGCACCTCCTCACCCTCGTGTTCGGGTAAATCTGCCCCGTGCCTAAAAAATAACGCCCGACCGACCAAAGGTTCGATCGCACATCGCTCCTCCCCGTGTTCGTCGTAAAAAATCGTTCTCCCACCCTCTGTCGGCTGACTCAAGTAGAACAGCGCCGTAAATTTGCTCAAACCGCCCGACGCGCGAACGCGCTCGTCCACGTGCGGGCCAAAGTGATCCCCCTCCACCCCGCGGTATCGATACACCCTAATGTTCGGGTTGAACCCAAACGCGTCGTCAATGTCGAAATCAAACGGGTTCCCTCCGCACCGCTCGAGCACCGTCTTCCACAGCGAGTTTGCAAACGCCGGCGACTCGCTCGCAAACCGTCCGTTTTGTCGCCACGCCTCGCCGAATTTCGGTCCGCGCGACGTCGACGGCGCGAAAGCGTTTCGCGATTCGATCGAGTCGACGATGGCGGCGCACTCGCGCGGTGAGAGAACGTCGTCGACGACGAGGATATCGTTCGTGAAGACGTGTCGAACCGCACACTTTTTGTTGTGTGACTTCGACGACGACGACGACGACGCGTCGAAGAGCGGAAGCGTGACGTCGGTGGGCGCGCGCGACGCGGACGGCTTGTTCGCCCCGTCTCGCGTTTTACGACCCATGAGGAACCGACGACGAAACGCGTGCGAACGAGAGGGTGAAACGCTCGAGCGCATCGGTGTGAGGACAAAAGAGTTGGTTGTTCAGCTCGAGCCATTTACGGCGCTTCAATTACAATGAATAAATACCCGCATCGTACGTCACGCGAGACGCCGCGTTCGTCACGTTCGCCGATTTCCCCAACCTACTCACGCCGATCGGGCGTGGCGACGGCGACGGCGCGTTCTTCGCGAAGCGCTCGCATGATGTCTCGCGCGACGTCGTGTGAGAGACACGCCATGATTTGGCTCGCGTCGTGTTTATCGACGTTTGGACGAAGAGACGCGTCGTTCGTTTCTCTGAACGCCTTGGAGAGATTATCTAGGGTGTCCAACCACGCGCTCGCGCGTTTTTGTTCGATGTCGATGCAGTTTTCCATGGATGCGAAGACGCGCGACGCGCACGCGTCGACGGCTCGACGCTCCACGCTCGCGTCGCGATTCGTCGCTCTATCCACCGCCTCCTTCATCGCGCGCGACACCTTTCGCCTGCTCTTCAGAGACGTGTTGAGCCTATCGTGCGCGTCGGCGGCGAGAATCTCGAGGTAGGCACCGACGGCGGAGCTACGCGATGCGGCGTCCAATCCGCTCGCGCCTCGTTTTCGCGCCATTCGCGTCGCCGTCGCGTCCGCGTCGTCCGCGTCATCACCCGCATCGCCATCGACCACCGCCTTATCGTTAGATTCAGCACTCTCGACGATACCCGATACGACACTCGACAAGTTGGGGACTTTAGCCGACCCGCGCCATCCGGGATGTCTCGCGCGTCTGTGCGCGCACAGCGACGGCGCGCTCCCGTAGCTCTTTTCGCACCCGTCGACGCCGCACACGAATATCTTTTCATACTCCGCCAACGCCCGTCTCGTCGCCCGTCCGCACGTTTCCGGGGACATCGCATCCAAGAGCGCCGCGCGACGCCGACGCGCGACGACGTCGTCGTTCTCGTCGTCGTCTTCATCCTTTGCCCGAAGAAGCGTTTCGACGACTCGCGCGTCGTCGTCGCGCGCGTCGTCCTCATCCGTCGTCATCACCCCCGCCGCCCCAACCACCGCCGCCGCATCGAACGCCCCTTCCAATCGCGTTCGCACATCTTCACCCCGCCACGCGTCGTCGTTTCCTTTTCGTCGTCGCGTCGTCGTCGTCGTCTTGGTCGTCATCTTTTTCAAATTCAAAAGCGTTCCCGACGCATCTTGTGCCCGTCTCGCATCCTCCACCATCGTTCCCGCGCTGAATTTTCCACCCAAACGCTCCGAAACGCGCGTCGTTCGTATCGTATCGCGTCCGCACGCGTCCGTACGATCCCGTCCCTCGTCGCGTCCGCGTATCGCGCCGTCCGTCCGTCCGTCGCCCGAGGTTTCCACATCTTCTCGAGTCGTTGGTTGAACACCTCATGTGACACTGTTTACGCATACATAAAGCCATCCGTCCATTCGAATTCGAACCGACGTTTGTATGGGTAAACACTTACTGATAATACAAGTCTTTCCCGCGAAATCGCGTGTTTGTGTGCGAGCGCGACGCGAGGACATGGGGGTCACTGAGGGGTGATTTATTGAGTCATGACTCGTCGTTTTGGGTCGTCGTCGTCGTTCATGATGGTTCGGCGCGCGTCTCGACGTCGTCGTCACATCGCGCGCGGCGTCGACGATGCTGCACGTCTGCGCGCTGACGCGCACCGGGGAAGGGAAACGAATCAAAACCATCGTCGATGGTCTCTCCGCGGGCGTTCGCGGGCGAAGCGCTTCGACGGTGAACGCCGACGCAGAGGAGACGACCGAGGATTTAGGCGTTCGGTGGTTGGTTTTGGACGGCGCGTCGGCGGTGGAAACGCGCACTGGGGCGGAGATGTGCGAGGAAATCTTCCACGGGGCGAGAGTCGGGGATGTTTTAGCGGTTCCGGTCGCGCTCGGGGCGGTGCGGGCGGTGGAGGAGGCGGTGCGACGGGAGGACGAGGACGCGGGGAGAACCGGGGCGGAGGCGACTCGCGCGAAGTTCGCGTTGAGGTTGGGCGACGCCGAAAACGGTGGTTCGAGTGGGGTAGGGAGGAAGGGTGGGAAGGTTTCGTTGTCGGTGTCGTCGTCGTCTGCGTGCGTGAAACGCGGGAAGGGGAGCGTGCGCGCGGAGGCAGAGGTGGAGCGGGACGCGCGCGGGTTGTTTCCTCCAGACGCGTCGCCGAGCGGCAAAGCGAGAGAGTTTGCGTTTACGTCGCGGTCGATCGATGCGTGGAGGGAGGAGCTCGGTCGGGAGAATGGGACGCCGGTGAAAATTGTCGGGTACCTGAGCGCCGCCGCGCAATCGGAATGGGATTTATCTCGCGTGCGAGAATTGTGCGACGAGAGCGTCGAAGCAGACGTACACGTGTGTCCAAACGACGTCGTCGATTTAGCTGGACATCGTACCCCGAACACGCGGAGAAACTTTGAGTTTAGAAAGATGCCTTTCGGTGAGCTCATGACGAGGGTGTCGCGCGACGTGGAGGCGAAAATGAAGCTCGAGCCGGTGATTGAACGCGGTGAGAGGTACTACTTGCGAAGCGTCGACGGTAGACTCGCTGCGAATTTGCATAGGACGCACCCTCGGCTCGCCGACGCGCTCAATCTACCAGTCGTGTGGCCGGCATCCAGATTTCACAGCTCTGTCTTACGCATCAGTTCGTCGGACACGACGCTCTGGACGCACTATGACACGCACGATAATTTACTCGTGCAAGTCGTCGGACGCAAACGCGTCACGCTCTTCCCACCCGAGGCGGATCAGTACATGTACGTGCAAGGATCGAGCTCGCGCGTCGAGAACATTTCGCCCGACGCCAGCGCAGAAGATCGTGCGAGGTTTCCTATGTTTTACGAGCGCGCGTCGCGCATGCGAATGGAGATTACCCTCGATGCGGGCGACGCGTTGTACATTCCGGCGTTTTGGTTTCATCACGTCTACGCCGAGAGCGCCGGGGAAGCCTCAGTCGCCGTCAACGTCTTTTGGCGAGACTTGACGAATGACGAGTACGATGCCAAGGATATTTACGGTAACAAAGATATCGTCTCAGGTAAGGAAGCGTGCGAACTGGCGCTGCGCGCCGGGGACGCGATGAAAGAGTTACCCGAGCCGTACAAGAGCTTTTACGCGCGTCGCGCCATTCGCGCGTTGGCAAATCAAGTAGGCATGCGCGTCACCGTAAATGATTAGCGCATCGGTAGGTAGAATCGGTAGTTTTTAGCAGTTGAAAAGTCGTGTTTAATACATCATTCATTCTTCACGCGTACGTAGCATTCAATTGTTCTTGTGTACAAAAGTCGGCGTCTTCATTCTTCATCGTCTTCTGTGACGAACGACGGGTGAAACAATCATTGCGAAATCATTCATACTTCTCGAAACGCGACGACCGGCGCTTCGCACAATGTTTTCAAACGCTTCAATCTCCTTGACGTGCGCATCTCTGAACATTCTAAACGCGACGAGCGCCAAGAATGACAGACAAAATCGAGCTCTCGCGCTGACGCACGCAAACGTGGCGACGCCAATGAGCAATCCACCAATCCAACGCTTCGGAGCGCTGAGCGCGTTGAAACGTGCGCTAAAGAAGACGTAGACATTGAAATACGTATTCATGAGCGGGTACTTGTACGCATCAAAGAGCGGCGGGAGCGTGAAGGCTCCAACCCAGAGCGTCGTAGCCACGGCCCACGCCGACATCACGTGACCGAGCGAGCTCACCGTGTACAAGGCTAAAAACGTTCTGAACACCGCCTTGTTATCGCGCCCGGCTAAAACACCGTGATGTCTCGCCGCCCAGACGTTAAACCCGTGCGCCATGCGCTCGGCGGCGTCTCCGAAAGACTGCGCGTCGAGCTTGAGCCCGTAGGACAACCGGGGGAACATGACGGCCCACACGTACTTGTACACGATGTACGCCATCGACGTGTACGACGCCACGCTCACTCCACTCACTGTCGATCTCGGAACGAGACGACATCCCAACAATATCGTCATCCCGAGCGTAAAGTGAATCGCCGATCGCGCGGCGTCCTTCCACAACAAAACCTCGAGCACGGCGCCTCGCGCGTCGCCCCGCCCGGCGTCGCCTCGTCCGTGCGCCACCCTCGACGGTACCCGTCTGATTGGCTCCACGCTATCCGTCACCGCCGCCGTCGTCGCCGTCGTCGCCTCAAACCGTCTCCCACCGCCGAGATACGGCGTCAACGCCCCGCGTCGATCAAACTCCTCCGTCGGCGCCCGCCCGTCTTCAAAGCTCACCGGCGTCGCGTCCTCCGTCCTTCGCACCGTCCCGAACGCCGCATCGATGGACTCCACCCGTCGTCTCAACTGTTCCGGCGTCTCCACGAAATCCGCCCCGACCACCGTGGTCCCACCGCGTTTCAGCTCGACCGTCGACGCCCGAGACGCCGAACCATCGACCGTTCCGCGACGATTCGAGAGCTCCTCGAACGGCTGACGATGATGACGATGATGTCGTCCGTACCGATCGTCCGCGCTCTCCGGCGTTCGTCCGACGACGTGAGAAAACATCGCGTGTCTTTCCGTTCGCGCGCTTCGCTCCGGTCGCGATCGGCGCCGGGGACGCGTCGCGCACTCGCGCGTTCGAAACGTCGATTCGCGTCGCGTCGCATCCATTCGTTCCCCTCTCGAGTCTGTGTTGGGGTGCCTAGTTTTTGGTCTCAAAACCAGGCACCTCTTTGCATCGGAGGCGGTCGGTCGGTCGGACACGATCGAACGACCGATCGAACGACCGACGCGCGAGTGCGCGACGCGGCGCGAGGCCCGGGCGGTGGAGACGCGTCGCGGAGCGGGAGGAAGACTTTTTTGTCGTTTATTTTTTAGGCGTCGGCGACGCGAGGATAGACGGTCGCGTGGGCGGGGGATCATTCATTCACTCAGCGATCGCATGGTGTTCGACCTCTCGCCGCTTCGCGCGGCGTTGCCGAGGAAGACGTCCGCGAGTCTGAATCTGTTGCTCGCGGTGACGGACATGCGAGAAGGGAACGCCGAGCGGTTTCGTAAAAACCTGCGGTCGGCGATCGAGGCGTTCGGGGACGGATCGATCGTGTCGAAAAAGTTTAACACGCTGACGAAGAGACCGTTGTCGCTGCTGACGGAGGCGTTGGGGACGGGGAGGACTGAATTCGTGAAGGTTTTGTTGTTGGAGTTCGGGGCGGACCCGAACGTGGTCGTGGACGGGCGGAGCGCGCTGAAGCGGGCGTTGGTGGAGGATGAGGCGCAGTTTAGGACGCTGATGGAGGCTGGGTTTGAGCGGTACGTCGCGCCGAGGACGTTGGAGGATTACGTGGGGGAGAAGTGTCCGGAGGGGTTGTCTCGCGTGAAGGCGTGGCTCGAGGCGAGGAGGAGTCGCGAAAAGGTGGTGACGACGAAGAAGGAGGTGAGAGTGGGTAGGTCGCTGTCGGAGACGACGCTTTCGTACGGGCACGTCACCGAATCGGTGGAAGTCGCGACGGTTGGATCGGGAGAGGTTAGCTCTGTACGAGCCGCGGAATCGACGGTGACTCAGGAACCGTCGACGACCACCACAGAGGCGGAGGGCACGGCGGAGTCGAACAATCGGTTCGAAGATTACGCGCTAGGTATAATACGAGAAGACTTGATCCGACTTACCGACTTGGAGCTCGAAATTACCCGGTATGAGATTGAGGGCAACTCGCCGGATGACATTAATCGTTTGCTCTCCGCGGAGAATTCTCTTGAGGAAATTCTCGCCAGGTTGGATTCGCTCTTCGAAGGGGAGAATGAAGAAACCGTCACTAGGCTGCTTCGAAGACATCGCCAACATGCGACGAATCGTGTGTTGACAGCGTGCGGTCGTATCGATCGACTTTTAGAGCCCATCGTCTACGAAGAATGAGGAGGGAATATGTATGGCTCGCAGTAGCAAAGTCAGTAGCATTAGTACATTTGCCGCTATACAACAATGAAGACTAAAAGTTTCTTCTAACGCAAATCGTTCCCACGCCGCTCTTGCGGCGTGTTCCTTCCAGAGTTTTGCTGCGAGCGCACTCGAGCGTTTTCGAATTCTTCCCCGAGAGCGCCCAAGATGCGAAACGCGGACATCGCCCCCTGATGTACAAAAGCGCCAATCTGCCCAGCCACTTGCGAGACGGACTGAGCGTTAATCTCAGCGCTATTTGTGTCTGCTCTAGGAGCCGGTGCGCTCGTTCGATCTCTGCGACGTCCAAAGGAGAAACTGGCAATCTCTCGCTCTCCAGAATCGAGTATGCGAACCTGCGAGCTTCTCGTCGACGATTCTTGCGCCCGCTCGCGTCTCTTCTCCGCCTCTACGTCAACCCGATCCACGAGGTAATCTATGATGTACGACACGTCTTCAGAGACGGTGTACTTTGGCGCGTTCCCTCCGTTCAAATCCATGGCTGCGCGAGCAATCTCTTCGTCGTCGTGTGGATTGACGCGAGTGCCCATCAAGAAGTGTCGCGCGAGGTTCATCACGTTGCGGTCACCGCCAATGTCTCTACCCGCTAGCAACGACGCTGACGCTCGAGCGATTTTCAGTCCTAAATCAACCGTGCTCTCAATCTGTTCGCTCATCCGGTTGCCGTACCTAGCCCAAGTAGCAAAGTGTTCGCAGTTGTTTGCTCGCACGCAATACCCGCCGTATCGCCCCTCGTAAAACGCTTGATCCACCGCCAGCTTACACCGATCCATAATCTCACCGATTCGCAGCGGCACAAACAATTCGTCGTATTTCGCGTTCCCGCACCTCGGATCTTCGCCAACCTCAGCCAACGGCGTGAGCACACACGACGCGTTTTCATCCATATCTCTATTCCGTCCGTCGTCCTCGCTCGACTCGTCGGGATCTGGCGCCCCCCACAGATGCGCCACGCACTCCACACACCGATCCCATGGATCGTACTCATTCACCCAACGATAAATCCCGAGCGCGTCGTCCCACACACCGACGTTTCCGACGTACACTGCCCAGTGCGTAAACGGCACGTCAAAGAATCTCGTCTCTCGTCTGTGCCAAAACAACACATCCCCCGGTCGTTTTTCGCGCCCGCGTCGCGGCCAGACGTACCCATTTTCCGCTCCTGGATCTGTTCCATGCACGCGCGATCTCCCGGGTGGTCTTTCCGCGGTTACTCGCTCCATGGACGGCACAGACGCGGTGGCGCCAGAAACATCGTCTTCAACAACACTCAAACCGACACCGTTGACGCGCATCGTCATCGTCGTCGCGCGCGTTTCGGTCGACGACGACGGCGACGACAAAGACGCATCCGCCATCGCCGCGCGCGCATTCGGTGCTTCTTCACCGTCCGCCATGATGAATGCGCGCCGACGACGACTTGTGACGAAATGAAGTGCAAAAACGCCACAAACCACTGCTGACTTCGAACGAACGAACGATGACGAACGGGGAAACGCCCGCGGATGCGTCCAAGAAAACAAAGGGTGATTTATCGTATCACTACTGGCACGGACGGAACACGGGCGAGGCGCCGGCGGCGACGGCAAAGGTACGAACGAACGAACGACGACGACGTGCGTTGAGATGCACTTTTTTTGCATCTTGTAGAAACCACTTTCTAGAAACCACGACGACGACTGACGAACGGCGAACGCGCGCGCGATACACGCACACAGAGAATCACAAACGAAGAAGCCGAAGCGTTGACGCGACAGATTTCGTCGACGCAAATCAGCGCTTGGAACTCGGCGGGGACTTGGGAAGAGCGCGGGCACACGGCGTGGGCCAAGGCGAGGTTCGAAGCGCTCGTCGTCGAACGAGGGAAGTTTCGTCTCGGAGGCGCCCACGAGGGAACGACGGTGACGATCGATGGGGTGAAGAAGTGCGAGGGTGACGCGAGCGTGGTGATGATTCGGGGTAAACCGAGGCACGGGTTTGATTTTGAGACGACGTTGACGTGGACCGCCGTCTTTCCCTCAGAGGACGAAGCGGACAAGGAAGACGGGTCTGACGACGACGAGGACGAAGACGGTGGGATTGAAATCAAGGGTACAATACACGTTCCGGAGGCGTCTCGTGAGTGTGCTGAAGACGAGGAGTGTCAATTCGAAATCAAGTTGGAGGATCGAAAGGCGGAGAGGCGGGATAAAGAGGACGCGTGTTACGCCGCCGTCAAGAAAGGCGCCGAAGACTTCCTCGTCGATATTCTCAAGACCATCGACACAGAACTCGCCGAAAGAGCCAAGGCGTGAGCCGACGATCCAAGGCATAGCCGCGATATTGGACTTCTTTTGAGAGTAGCGCCGCTCGCGCGTGCGCTTTTTTATCAATTTTTTTGATTTATATTGCAAAAGTCATCGTCGAAATCATCGCAATCGTCGTCGACGTCGTCTTCATCGTCGTTGATACAACCAAAAATTTCCAACAAGGACGTCGTCTCCATTCGCTTCGTCGTCGATTTGGTTTTTAGCGACCGCGCGAGAGCAAGAGTTCCGCCGACTCAAATTCCTGGAACACGCGATCCTTTCTCTTCGCCGGGAACGGGTACTTGGTACCAAAGTTATTAAAGTGTCCACTCACCGCGTTCAACGCACTGTACACCTGACCGTACGACGGTTTACCCGTCGTCGCGTTATCTCTGCGGTACTTCGCGACCCATGCGTTTGTCATTTGTCGCGTCGTGTTGATCGATTCTTCGCGTCCCTCCGCGCCCGGCGCCAATTCCAACGTCGATTTCACCTGCGCGATGATGGCTTGCGTTTCCTTGGTGTACTTTTCTTCGCGAGATTCGCCTCCTCCAAATCCAAACGCCATAGCCTGTCGAGTAATCAAAACGCGAAGCGCGTTCGAGTCAGTCAGTCGCTCGTTCGACACCAAACCCAAACTAGCGATAGCGTTCAATCAATCATGATCACCCTCTTTCCCGCGTATACCGACGTAGAGCGACGAACGCGACGCGGGCACGACACGAGTAGCACGCTTCTCGACGTACCTCACGCGGGGCGGCGACCAAACCGCTCGCAACCGCGAACGCGACGCCGCGCATGACTGCCCGGCGATCCATCGACGTCACGCCATCCGTGGACGCCTTGGACGCGCGCGCGACGACGAGCGCGGACGCCTTACGCGAAGATTTGCGCGCGGTCGTCGGGCGCGCGACCGTGGTGCGCGCGGCGGTGTGCGTCGGGGCAATGGTGAACATTGTGTACGCGGACGGGGCGTCTTTGTGTGGCGATCACTGTTGTGACGATGTGTGAAAAAAGTGGTTTGGTCAGTTGGTTATTGAAGAACGCGCGCGAATTGGAAAAAGATTTTTTCCGCGTCATGGAACGCGTCGCGATGACGAGAGAGAGCTAACGACGATGAATGAATGACTAAAATTGACTACTTGAGTACTCGCACGCGGAGGAGACCGCGGGACATGTGAGCGAGTCGACTGGCGGCGCGAGCCGACGCAGCGAGGACGAAATTGGACGCCGACGCGTGGGCGAGAGAGGCACCGACGCGACCGGTCGCGGACCATTCGGTGTCGGGGGCGAGCATGGTGGTGGAACGGCCACTGCTTCCGCCGATTGCGGTGATGGAGAGGTTTTCGAGGGTGGATGCGGTCTCGAGACGGGTGCGTTGACGGGTGGTGAGTTCAGATGAGGACAAAGCCGAATCGGATTCCTTTTCCTTGAACATATCGTCCGGGGACGACTCGAGATTGGCGAGGAATGAGACGCGGTGTTCGTAGAGGACATCAATGAGGTTGATGAACCGGCGAGCCTCGTTTTCGGCGGTGGAGACGGTGAGCCGAGGGACGTTTTCGACGGCGATGATTGGGAACGATTGGGCAAGCTTGATGTAATCGCTCGGACCCGCGTTCGAGGCTCTGCCACAGATGTTGTCAAAAGTAAACCACACCGCGCGGTTTTCAACGCATCTTTTCGCCCTCATGACTCTCCTCGTCGCTCCTCCGCCGACGGGAACGTCGACGTCGACGCGTTCGACGATCGACGCGTCGTCGGTCGATGCTCGGCGCGTGTAGATATTCCACGCCTCTTTCAGCTTTTCTTGCGCTTCATCGTCGTGCCCAATGACAACCGGAACGACTCGCAGCGCCTCGTTCGATCCATCGTTTTGCCACCGTCGCCAATCCACGTTCCGCTCCGTCGCGAAATCAATCGTCTCGCACCGCGTCGGCAATGTCTCCTCGGCAAAGGCACGAAACGCCTCCCTATTAATCCCACCCCGATATAGCTCCCACGGCGCACTGTTCGAAGTCCCAACCAACACCCCCCCGCGCGCGAAGAACGCCTCCATGATGCGCATCCACATCATCGCGTCCGCCACGTCTGAGATTTCAATCTCATCCAACACGAGAACGCTTCGCTCCTTTGCGAGCGTTTCGCCCACGCTCGCCGCGGCGTCCGCGGACCATCCATCCTCGTGCATTTTCCGGTGCGCCCAAGACATGAACGCGTGAAAATGCGTCCTCATCATCGAATCCCGTGTGCCCATGTGCGTCTCGTCGATGCCTCGTCGAATTCGAAGCGCTTCGCTCAACGCGTCGGCGCACAACGTCTTCCCTCGCCCTACGCCGCCGTGTAACCAAACGCCGCGACCGTCCGTCGCACCACTCGTCGAGCGCGTCGACAACGACGCGTGGTACACGCGTTCCAACGCATCCAATGCCCGCGTCTGCGCCTCGTCGTCCACCAGACCGACCCCGCGGGACGTCAACGCCGCGAATACCGCGCGAGGGCCGCCAGTGGTGGTTTCCAACCGTCGCGACGCGAACGAAACGAAACTCGCCCGCAGAGCCATGCGGGCGATCCGAGACGACGACGAACGAAGGAGGGAACGAACGGGACGGAACGAACGCACCGGACGCGATCGACGCGGCGTCCGGCGTTGTGCGTCCGGCGTCCAACGCGCGCGTGGATGTCCGCGCGTCGAGGTCTGCCGTATGTGTACATACATTGATTGTTTTTAAAACGATCCACGTGTCAAAATTCAATCAGTTATATCGTGGATTGTTCGTAATATAACAGATACTGTTAAAATGTATGGAATATGTATGTATCGCCCATGTGTCCGATTTTCTGGTTTTATCACTCGCGACGCGTGATCTCAACGATCGAATGAGTGTTCGTCGACGTCGAGCCGCACACGCGCGCGCGCCGGACGCCCGACACGAATGTCCGCGGCGTACGATCCGTCCGCGTACGCCGCGGCGCCCGCGGCGCAGCAACACCAACCGCAACCGCAGCAACAGTCCGCGGTGGATTGGTCGGCGCTCGAAGCGAACGATGGGGTGCGAATGTCCTGGAACGTCGTCGCGAACTCCCGCGCCGAGATGGCCAAGTGCGTCGTCCCGTTCGGTGCGGTGGTGACGCCGGCGAAAAACATCCCGGCGGAAACCGTCCCGAGGGTTCCGTACGAACCGGTGCGATGTAAAGGATGCGGCGGTGCGTTGAATCCGTACGCGAGGGTGGACTTTGCGAGTAAGATCTGGGTGTGTCCAATGTGTCACGCGAGAAACCACTTCCCCCCGCATTACGGGGCGTTGAGCGAGACGAATTTACCCGCAGAGTTGTTTCCGAGCTATACGACGATTGAGTACGTGGTGCCGAGACGCGGTGGACCGGCGGGGTCGACGTCACCGGCGTATTTGTTTGTGGTGGATCAGTGCGCAGAGGAGGAAGAGTTGCGAGCGTTGAAACAAGCGCTGACGCAAGCGTTGAGCTTTTTGCCGGAAGATGCGTTGGTTGGGTTGGTGACGTTTGGAACGCACGTGCACGTGCATGAACTCGGGTTTACGGATTGTCCAAAGTCGTACGTGTTTCGGGGAAATAAAGAGTTTACGACACAGCAGATTAAAGACCAGCTGTCGCTTGGCGGGGGAAATAGACAGATGAACGGAAGACATCCGAACGGTGCGGCGGTGGGACCTGGGGGTGGCGCGTCGCCGATGCCGGTCGGGTCCAAGTTTTTAGTGCCGCTGAGCGAGTGCGAGTTTCAGTTGACGGCGATTTTGGAAGAATTGAACCGCGACGCCTTTGCGCCATTGCCGGCGTGTAGACGTTCGCGATGCACGGGCACTGCGCTTATGGTGGCGTCTTGCTTGCTCTCCATGTCTGCCATTGGAATGAGTGCGCGGGCGATGTTGTTCACCGGCGGCGCCGCCACGGATGGTGGCGGTACGATTGTCGCCAAGGACATGGAGCAAGCGGTTCGCTCGCACAAGGACATAGTCAAGGGCGCGGCGCCCTTTTACGCCAAGGCGAAAAAGTATTACGAGCAGGTGGCCATCAACCTGTGCGCGAACGGACACGTTCTAGATGTGTTCGCCTGCGCGTTAGATCAGGTTGGTCTCGCTGAGATGAAAGTTTGCGTTGAGAAAACGGGAGGTAACGTGGTGTTGGCAGAGTCGTTTTCGCACACCGTCTTCAGGACATCCTTTAGCAAGCTTTTCGCCCCAGATGCGGATGGTGGCTTAGGAATCTCGTACAACGGCCAGTTTGAGGTCATCACGAGTAGAGACGTGAAGACGGCCGGGGTCATCGGACCTTGCGCGGCGCTCGACCGCAAGGGTTTGCCGGGAGCGGTGTCCGATGTGCAAATAGGCAGCGGAGGCACCACGGCTTGGAAGATGTGTACTCTGACGAATGAGACATCCTTGGCGGTGTACTTTGAAGTTGCTAATCCGGGTGGAAAAGAACAACAGCCCATGGCTATGCAAGGCCAGCAAGCGCAGCAATTCTTCCTCCAATTTTTGTGTACTTTCACCTTGCCGAATGGTGAGACGCGCATGCGCGTCATCACCACGAGTAGAAGATGGACCGAAGGTGCCAACTTGAACGACATCGCCGCCGGTTTCGACCAAGAAGCAGCGGCTGTTCTCGTGGCGCGACAATTGTCCTGGAAGATGGAGACGGAAGAAGAGACGGATTGTCCTGCGGCAACGCGATGGTTGGATAGAAAGCTCATCCAACTCTGCCAGCGATTTGGCGATTACAGAAAAGACGATCCGCACTCGTTCCAACTCATGCCGCAGTTTAGCATCTACCCTCAGTTCATGTTCAACTTGCGACGATCTCAGTTTGTCCAAGTGTTCAACAACTCACCCGATGAGACGGCGTATTTCCGCATGATTCTGACGCGTGAGAATGTGTACAACTCTCTGGTGATGATCCAACCGACGCTGACCGCATACAGTTTCAACGGACCGCCCGAGCCCGTTTTGCTGGACGTGTGCTCGATCGCCGCCGATCGCATCTTGGTTCTCGACGCCTTCTTTAGCGTCGTGGTTTTCCACGGCATGACCATAGCACAATGGCGCAAGGCGAACTACCAAGATCAACCTGAGCACGTCGCTTTCAAAGAGTTGCTCGCCGCTCCCAAGGCGGAGGCTGATCAAATCCTTGCGACTCGCTTCCCTGTCCCGCGCTTGGTCGTTTGCGACCAGCACGGCTCGCAGGCACGATTCTTGTTGGCTAAGCTCAACCCGAGCGCGACGTACAATAGCAGTGCATCGATGGGTGGGGGCAGCGATATCATTTTCACCGACGACGTGAGCTTGCAAATTTTCATGGACCACCTCAAGCGACTCTCGGTGCAGAGTTAGGCGTTTGTAAAAGGCTGTTAACTTCTAGCTATAAACACTACAAAAGAAAAATCAATTCGTCAACTTCTACTTTGTGAACCCGCGCGCTTACAATCCAAAGCGTCTTCGCGCCGGGGTTCGACCGCCTGGACCGCCGCGAGAACCCGTCGACGGGCGGGACGCGCCAGATGACGTTCTCGGCGTCCCCGCAATGGAACGCTGCCCAGGCGTGACGATCGCGCTTCGTTGTCGTGCGCGCCGATCTTCATCGCGCGCGCGCTCGGACGCTTCACGCTCTTCGTCTTCTTCTCTTTTAGCCTTCATCTCAGCTTCCATGCGAGCCTTGTCCTCCTTGCGTTTTGCCTTGGATTTCAACATGCTCGAATGGCTCTCCTTGAGCGTGAAAAACATTGGACCAAACTCGGCAAGCCACTGAGGTTCGACCGCGGTAACACATTGCATGTACTCTTTGGACGTCATGATGAGTTCGTGGTACACGACGTAATCGGGGGTGTATCCCAAACCGTACAGAGCCGAGCTCGGATGGAGATGACACGGCATGCCATTCCTCGCGTTTACGTATTCACCCACGCCCTTTAGACGCGCCGCTTGATGAAAGTACGCCGCCGCGATGGACCGACGGCAAACGTCCCAATCTTGACCGCAACTGACGATTTGAATCTTTTGTTGATTCATAATGTCTGTCAACTGCGCACGAACTTCTCGGCCCTTCTTCAAACCCTTACCTTGAATGAAGTGTTTGTTGCACCACTCGTTGCGGTAGCCGTTGTTCTTCCACTGTTGGTAGACATTCAAAAGCGTCAAGTGATCGCTCTCTGGAACGAAAAACTTTTCTCGCGCCGAGTCCGACTCTTCCTCTCTATCTTTCGGGCGGTACCACACGGAAGGCACCGAAAGCATGGCCACCACCGTGAGCATTTCGTTCGAGCAGTTGGCCTCCTCCGCCTTGATGAGCATTTGCGCCAACGGAGGATCCACCGGAAACTCAACCATTTTCGAACCGAGTTTCGTGAGACCGCCCGTGTTGTCGAGCGCGCCGAGAATCCACAGCGAGTACATACTATTGAGAATGTTTTCCTGCGGTGGAGGATCCATGAAATCAAAATCCAACAAGTTGTCGACGTTGAGCGATTTCAACAACAAGACGACGTTGCCGAGGTTGGTGCGTTGAATCTCTGGAACGGTGGAGACGAGCATTTCGTGCTTGTACGCCACCTCGGTGTAGAGGCGGTAGCACGTACCTGGGCCGGTACGACCGGCGCGACCAGAACGCTGATTCACCGCGGCTTGTGCACACGGGAACACCTGCAGAGCATTCATACCCATGCGCGGGTTGAAGACGGAGAGCTTGCAGTAACCAGTGTCGATGACGTACATGACGCCGTCAAGCGTGAGCGATGTTTCCGCAATGTTTGTACTCACGACGCACTTTCTGTTGCCGTCCTCGGCGTCTTGGAAAATCTTCGCTTGCAAATCGCTCGGCAACTGGGAGTAAATCGGCAGTACGTTGAGCGGTGGGCACGTGCCTTCGCTCATGAGCGTCGCGACGCGATGTTCAAGCTCGTACGTCGCCGTCTCAATCTCCTCCTGACCCGTCAAGAAGATCAAAATGTCACCCGGACCCGAGGACAAGTGCACCGAGAGCGCTTGTTTCACCGCTGCCTCGACGTAATCCTCCACCGGGGTTTTCGAGTAGAGCACTTCGACCGGGAACGTGCGACCAGGAATGTGGAAAATCGGTACCGAACCGAAAAAGTTGCTAAACTTATCTGCGTTCAACGTCGCCGATGTGACGATAAGTTTGAAGTCGCGGCGACGCGCGACAACTTTTTTAAGAATACCAAACAAGACGTCAGTGTGTAGGGAACGTTCGTGCGCTTCGTCCATGATGATGCAGCTGTACATATCCAAATCTGGTTCTCGCAGCGTCTCGCGCAAGAGCACGCCATCCGTCATGTATTTGATGAGCGTGTCCTCGCCCGTGCAGTCTTCAAAACGAATGGCGTATCCAACCTCTTTGCCTAAATCGCACCCCATCTCTTCGCTCACGCGCTTCGCAACGCTCATGGCTGCCACGCGACGCGGCTGCGTGCAACCAATCATACCGAACGTCGAGTAACCCTCCTCGTGCATGTACTGCGTCATTTGCGTCGTCTTGCCGCTACCAGTTTCGCCGACGACGACGACAATTTGGTTTTCACGAATGACATGCATGAGATCCTCGCGGCATCCAAACACGGGCAAGAACTCACGTTGTTCTTTGATGGACTTGGTCCTGGCGAACTCGCTCTGCGCGCTCGCCTTGGCGCTCTTCATGTGCTCGGCAAATTTCGCGCCCGCCTTGAAGTCGATTTCGCCGTCGGCGCCAACCACGTCGGGTCTGTCATCATCGCGATCCTTCACAGCTGCAGCCTTCTCCGCCGCCTCTTTATCTTCCTCTTTCGTCGTCCCGGTGATGGAGCCCATCTTCGACCCCTTCATCTCCCAGAATCGGTCCCTGCCCTTGTCTTCCTCTCTCTTCGCCCGCACCTCCTTAACCAAGTTGGAACCCTTGCGAGCGATGAGCGCCATGTCGCTCGTGACATCCTTGACGGGTAAAACGGTAGATTGTTGCTTAGTGAACACCATGCGACCGTCCAAAAACGGGGGCTTGGTGTCGTGCACGAGTAACACCGCCTTGTTCTCCTCCATGTCGTCGAAATCGAGATCAATCTCCTTCATACGAATCACACCAGAGGTCATCATTCGGTTTTCTTCCCACTGGTTGGAATCAGCGTTGAGCTGACTAACACGTCTCGACGCCGCCATGGACATCAACGAACCGTCTCGGCGCGTGAGTCTCTTGGCGTAATCTTGCTCCTTCTTGGCGTATCGCGCCTCGTCGCGCAGACTCGTGCTGAAAGGATTGTGCGCATCGCCGTGCGCCCCGCCGCCTTCATCGTCGTCGTACCACGCTCGATCCAAAACCTTCTCCGCATCGGCATCCGGCGCGAGCGCTGCGGCGCGATCGTCATCTTCGGCAACAACTTCCGTGCCCTCGGTAACAAACCTATTCGCATTCGACATCGCATCGCTCGCCCATGCGTTTGACTTCCACGACGGTGTCGCCGCCGGAGTCCCGTCGAAATCAAACCTTGACGAATGCGACCTCCGACTCGAGCTCCCGTATCCCCCGCGCGAACGATCCGTCGACGGTCGCGACGCCCGCACACCATCGTCCTCCCAATCCCCGCGTTTACCGAACCTCGGCGTCATCATCCGTCCGTCTCGATCCCTCCTTGGCGTCTCTTCCCACTCCCCGTCGCCGCCTTTGCCTTCGCTTCTCCACCGCCCTCTCCCACGCTCTCGCCCATAGTCGTCATTCCGCTCCCGATACCGATCGAAATCATCATCCCCACGCAACCCACGCCCGAATCTCGCGTCTTTACGTCGTTTGTCGATCGCCTCCTTCGCGCGCGCGTTCACTCCGCCCGGGTGCGACGGCGTCTCGTCCCTCCTCGACCGAAACATCGTCGTCGTTTTCCCATCACCGTCGCGCCACCTGTCCCGAAACCCCGACCCGCGATCGCGCGGTTTCGCGAACGATCCGTCGTCGCCGTCGTCGCCCTCACGCGCGCGTTTCTCGGCGCGTTTCGCCGCGGCGAGCGCTTGTAAGCCGAGCACTGAAGACCCAACAGCGTTCGTCGTCGGCGCGGGGTTCGACGCGTTCACCGGTGGCGCGCGACGCTCGATCCCGCCTCGCGTCTCGTGGTACCCATCGAGTCGTTCGCCGACATCGCGTGCGTCGGCGTCATCGTTCGGCGTCATGCGTCGCGGCGTGGAATGAGGATTGCAATTTGAGATTTTGTGTGCACTTTTGGATGGCGGTTAACATTTACATAACAAATGATGGCTGTGAAACTACCGTCTCTGTGACTCGTGAACCCTCCTCGTGATCGTCGCGCGTATACCGGGATTAGATTCGAACCCGACGGTGGCGACGACGGAGGCTCGAGCGCGCATAACTTGATTTGTCGTGCGCCATCGGCTCGCCGAACGACTACTGGCGGACGAACCGTCGGTAAAGGTGATGGATGATGCCCCGCGATAAGGTTCGCGAGACCGCGTCGTCGACGTCGATGGACCAAAACGCTTACCGATGGTGTTTCGGAGCGTCGCCACTGGGCGGTTTCTCGGTGCGTCTGGGGTGTAGGGCATCAATGTCTTGGCGCCGCCGCGCGCGTTGGACGCTACGGCGCCGAGGACTTTGCTTTGGGAAAATCCAGAGGTTGTTTCGGATTGGAAGACGCTGCGGGCGCCGTACGCGTTCGGAGCTTTGTAACCGGTTTTTGTCACGTCATGTGTGACGGCGATGATTTGACCGCCGCGTCGTTCGAGGCGTTGGACGCTTCCTAATCTTTTTGGAGAGTCAGTCAGAGTTGTCATACGTCGCGAGCGAGCGTGATGGATGTATTTCCATGTCGAAGGTTCGGACGCGGGCTTAACGGAAAAACGTACCCCAGCCTACGGGACGTCGTCGGTTTTGCCGTTTCCACCGACGCCATCTCGGTCGACGCTGCCCGAGGCGCGCGCACTCGGATCACGCGAGAGAGTCGCGTTATGAAGTTCTAAATTTAGTTTTTCGCGGCCAAGTGGTATTACATGAAGAGTGAAATAATGGTGGAATGGTGAATGATACAGTCACGAAATTTGTTGTCATAAATGCGGTACCGGTATGAATGAATCAATTATGCGCCCACGCGAGTGCAACACTCGCGATCGAAGTATGAGTACAGCGACCGATGCATCAAATCAGATGGCGTCGGATGTGAGAATATGTTTTGCTCTATTCTTTTGTCGTCCACGCTCGTGGAAGAAACACACTCGATAATGCTTATGCGTGCAGCAACTAATGAATGAATCAGGGATGGAATTGGAGTTGAATCATTTGCCCTTTTATGGTGCGTGTCAGACGGCGACCGACACTCGTCACCTTTGGGTTTGTTTAACCCGTCGCAACTTCGAATCTCGCCGCACGACACGCGAGACAGCAGTAATCTGCTCGCGTTCGCTCGGAAGATTCTATGCATTGCGTGTGGTAATGGTGCGACGACGCGCACGCGTACCAAGCGTACGTGAGCTTGACACGTGCGTCGTCGACATCCAAACCGCCGAGAGGTTCGTGACAGAGCAGACATTCAACGTTCGAGCCAAATGTTCCCGAGGACAATTCGTCGTACCGACGACGATAATCAACTGCTTTGGAGTGATTGTCCTCGCTCGGGCCGAGATGGTTGTCGTACAAATCAGCCAAATGCGCGAGAAGCGATAAATAGATGGCGGCGCCGTCAGAGTCTGTCTCAAAGCTCATGTCGACGTCTTTCCAGTGCGTTTCCAGGGCGACGAGAGCGTCTTCAAACGTCGCCGCCGCTTCACCTTGATGCGTATCTACGATGATTGGTCGAGCCAAGAGCTTCGTTTCTCCTCGAAGCACGCATCCGTGCTCCTTGAGCGCGTACACCTCTTGGTTGATGTATCCACCGAGATACCAGTGTTCACGAACCATGGATGCAACTTGAGACGTCTTAGACGTCGGAGTCGGCGACTCTTCGCTCATCGTTTGCGTGTACACTCGAGCCAATCGAAGCACCTCGTGCGAGAGCGTCACCGCCTCGTCAATCTTTCCTCTCGCGCTCATCGTCCAGCGCATGCGTCTGCACGCCTCGAGCTCGAGCGGGACGATTCCTTTTTCTTGCGCCAGCGCTCTAGCCATCCCGTAGTGCTCCATCGCGGCTTCATCGTTTCGAATCATTAAAGAATAAAAGTCACCCGACACCACGTGCGCCCGCGTCTCTGAAATCTTATCCTCCAAATCGTACGCCATCCGAACCATTTCCTTTGTCGCCGCGTGGAACTTCTCCACATCCAGCAGCTCCACGTTCACATGCATTCGTCTCACAGCGTTGATTTCAATCTCCATTGCAATCAGCGCCGCTTCACACTCGAGATTCCGATCCCCCACGCCTCCCGCTTCCTCTGAAATTTTCCAAAACTTATTCGAAGTCTCCCGGTACCCCGAGTCCTCGAGCTCGCCCCCGCACAGTTCCACCATCGCGTCGTAATACATCCCACGCACCTCGACGAATTCCGGAATCGAGCTCGTAGAAGACATCCTTCCCATCGCGCGCGATCGTGGCGATCCACCGCCGCCGTCCGACATTTCCTTCCTCTATTCGTCCTCGGGCGGACGCGCCGCGTTCAGAAAAAGCGCGCGCGTCTGACTCAGCCGCGGTGATCCCCGATCGACCCCCCCCGAAGACGACGAACGCGACGCGCGACGCGCGACGCAATCTATCGATCGCCCGGCGCGTATTCGGCCGAGAAGACGACGAAGATGACGAACGAACGAACGCGCTCTCACCCGAATGGATAATCCAGTCCAAATGGATAAATGAATCCAGTCCAAAAGCGAACCTTCGCCTTCGCGTCCGCGTCCCGAACGACGACGCCCGGTCCGACGGTTCGACGCGCCGACGGTCCGACGCGCGCGTCACGTCGTCTCCCCGGTGACGGTCCCGTTTCCGCCCCGCGCGCCGTCGCTCGGTTCGTCGTCTCTCGTCCGTCCGAACACTGACGCGCGAACGAACGACACACCCGAACGGGACCAACGAACCGAGCGATGGAACCAACGGTGCGCGCGCGACGACGACGACCACGAATCTTCGCGATCGATCCGACCGACCGACCGACCGATCGACGGATCGACCCGATCGACCCGACCCGACCCGACCCTATATTTTCCGAGATTTAAACCTCGTTTCGTCATCGATCGGTGGTTTTCACCGATCGCGGGTCCCCGGCGATCGAGACTCGACACGCGGGCGTCGGGCGATGTGAGCCGTACGTTTTCTCCGGGAACGACATTTTAATGTGGTTGGTACTGTTTGTACATATGCACTGTTCGTACACTTCCACACGTCCGTCCGTCCTCGGAGGACGCGAGGCGGTCTCTTTTTCAACCGCGGGCTGTATGCGTGTGATTGTGTTTGATGGACTTGTTTTGTATTTTATATACATAGTACGTGTTGTGTGTGTTTTAAGGGTATATACGTGTGTATGACTTGATGGTATTTCTGTGGAAGGTGATGCGTGTGTGTGTGTGTGTTTGGGTACCGATAACGCGACGCGACGTCGCGCGACGTCGCGGGGGATCGACCGAACCGACGGCGGTCGTTCGGTGGGTTTCGTTCGTTCGCCTCGTCGGTCGTCGTCGGGGACGCGGTCGCGCGGTCGTGCGGTCGCGCGGTGCGGTGCGTAACGAACCGCGCCGCGTTCGTTCGTTACGCACATGACGGGTGGTGGTGGCGATGACGACACCGATGACGACGACGGAGCGGTGCGGTCGACGGATTTATTAGCGCCGCTATTTCGCGACGACGCGTCTCGTCCCGCGCGCGGGGAAGACGGGAAACGGGTGAGCGTTCGCGCGGGCGGCGGCGGGCGACACCGCGCGCGTCTGGAGGCTCGGCGTTCTGAGACGGCGGCGGCGGCGGCGACGACGACGACGACGCGACGACGCGTTGGGTTCGTCGGCGATGCGGATCGGACTAGTGCGATCGCGTGTGCGGAGCGGTACGTGCCAAAGTGGTGCAAAGGAGGCGGTGGCGGTGGCGGTGGCGGGAAGGATGGGGAGGAGGAGCCGTCTACGTCAGTCGAGGACGGAGGCGGATCGAAAAAGGTTAAAAAGAACGACGCGGCAATGTCTGTGGTGACGACGCACGACTTAGGGCGTGGACGACGGTGTGTGGTGCAAGCGACGAGCGATTGTGAGCCCGAGGGCGATCCGGTGCGGTCGAGATGGGACGTGGAGGCGGACGTGGAGCGGCGATTCGCAACCGCCGACGGTTTAGATGAGGACTACAAGGCGTTTCACGCCACGGTGAACGCGCACACGCTGACGAAGGAAGTTGAATTAGAACTCGGAAGCGTGCATCAGGAGTTTGGGATGGAGTTTAGGCAGAGCGTGAAGGGTCGGCTGGATCGCGGGTTGGTCACCGCGACGCGAGCGACATCGGCTTCGTTTTCATTCGGGACGCCGACCAAGCAGTACGACGCCTTTCGGCTACTTCACGGCGTGAACTCGAGCGAGGAAGGTAAGCCAAAGGGAACGGAGCCGAGCGAGGCAAAGACTGAGAGGAAGACTGAGAAGAGGGCGGCGACGCCTCGAACGAATGCAGCCAAGGCGCAGTACGCGTACAATTTTGAAAAGGCGTCGGCGCGCGCTGTCGTCACGGCGAATTCCAAGCCTCCTTCGCCGAACCCGGAATCATCTCACCCTTTACGCGATGCGATCGACGTCAAGTTTCGAGCCACGTCAGATATCGTGAAATCGCACGCCGTTCGTCTCGCCGTTCGGGCCAAATTAAACTCGACAACGCGCGCGCAAATCATCGCAAAGTCCAAATTGGACAAGGCGGGACAGACGCGCGGACTAGAGCTCGAGCTCGGCCGCGATTTCAAGACGTCCTCTCGCGAGAATGCCGCCAAGATGAAGACCACAGTCTCATTTTCAATCCCGCTCACCAAGTACGCCCTCAAACTCACCGGCGACGGTGCGGCGTCTTCGTACTCTCTTAGATTATCGTCGCACGAAGTCGTCGCCGAGACGCGACTGCGTCGCGGTCGTCGCGTCGAACTTCGTCTCGGCGCTCGTAAATCTTTCCTAGTCGCATCGTCTAGCGCGATTGAGACGTTCATCGCGATCGGTTTTAGCCAAAGCTTTCATCCTCAACGCGCGCAAAGCGACGGGATGACGGTTGCCACAGTGGTGTAAGAACAAAACTCAATTTCATTCGTGCGTCGCCTCACTTCGACGCGCGAGTCCGGTGACAATCACGTCTGACGACGCACAGTCACGCTCGTCGTAGTCGTAGTCGTCTCGCATCATGGACACCCCAACGAAAACCGTCGGCGGCGGCGACGGCGGCGATTCAAAAGAAGAATCTTCTGTGCGACAAACGAACGACGAACGCGCATCGACATCATCGTTACCGTCGACGTCCACGCCGCGACGCATCAAAACCGTCACCGCGGGATGGCTCGAACTCGAACGCGCACTGAGAACCGTCTACACGTCCGTCATGGCGGAGCTCAAACCGCTGGGTGTCGTCGGGATGGCGACGTTCGATCCCATGGCTGGATTCGTCTTGTGGAATGAACAACGCGAAGCCGAGCGAAACAAAACTAGGGGACTTCGCGAGTTGTACCCGGACGGAGAGGGTGACGCGCGAACGAATCCGGTGAACGCACCGGATGTGCACGCGTTGCGAGCGGTGCGAGTGGCGGTGAAGTACGCGATCGGGGCGTACGGGACGGCTTCTTCGGTGTTGAGCGACGCGTCTTTTAGAGAAAAATTGAAGAGTTTAAAGACGCACGCCGCGGCGAGCGGAGCGACGACGAAGGATTACGAAAGGATGCACGCGTTGGCGTCCGAGGCGTGCGCGAAGAGTTGTGAGATTGATACGGAGGATGTGATTGATGCGGATTGGAACGGGACGGAGTTTTCGCCGAGTTCATTCGTTGCCGTCGATCGGGTGGAAGGCAAGGTGGCGTTGTCCGTGCGCGGGACGTGGGAACTTCACGACGCGTTGACGGATGTGAATAGCGAGAGCGTAGAGTTTTTAGATGGGTGGGCTCACGCTGGGATGGTTGCCTCGGCGTGGCAGGTTGTGAAGCGAATGATCCCGGCGGCGGCGGCGGCATTGGCGAAGAATCCATCGTTTGAGTTTCTCGTCACGGGGCACAGCATGGGTGGCGGCGTCGCCGCGTGTATCGCCATGTTGATGCACAGTACGGACAGTGATATAGAGAAACTCGCGCTGGAAGGGCTCGGTGCATTTGAGGAAGACGCAAAGAGAGAGGTTTTGACGCGACTCGCCGCGTGTAAATGCGTCTGCATCGCCGCGCCAAGCGTGAGTAGCATGAATTTGAGCGACAAGGCAAGCGAGTACATCACGTGCGTCGTCGCCGGCGCCGATGTGGTTCCTAGACTCTGCCACGCCTCTGTTCGCCGCCTCTTGCGAAGGTTGAACCACGCCGCGCCGTCTCACGCGATGCTTCGAGCTGTTTCGTCCGTTCTCGGCGGCAGAGACAGGCCGTCGTCGAAACAAGACTTGACCGCGGCAACGACGGATGAGGACGAGGACGAGGACAAAGCCTCGCAGCCGCTGACGTCGTCTTCTGCGATGAACGACTCGGAAACGCCGATCACATCGCCGGTTAAGCCTACTGCGGAAGAGTTCAAGCCAACGTCGGCTCGCAAGAAGAAGGGAAGTAAGCGCACGTGTCAAGGAGACTGGAACGACCTCGAAGACGTCGTCGGTCTCGAGCTTCGAGACCACTCCGCGATGGACTTTATGGTCCAACCGGGTCGAGTGATCCATCTCAAACACGTGCGCTCGAGCGCCCCGACGGCTGAATACAAGCATCCGACGGCGTTCACCGACGTCTTACTCGATCCGTACATGATGCTCGACCACATTCCGGGAACGTATCAAGCCGCCGTCAAGACTATTCACGACCGCGTGAAAGCCGGTGGAAGCGCCTGGATCCAACACGACGAACTCGATCGCGAATCCGACGAAGAGGATGAGGAAGACGCCGTGAGCGCGCTCCTCCACGACGAGCGCGTGCGCGCCCGCGCGAGACGCGGTTGGCGCTCCATCCGCAACTTTCTCGGCATTGAAGACGAGGACGAAGAAGACGAAGACGAAGACCAGTACGCGGACGACGGTGACGACATCGATCTCACAACCCGCTCACGCCACCGCGCGAAAGCCGCTGCCGCATCGACAGCGCTCTCAAACCTCGACGTGCGCACCGTCCCAGACACGGACGATGAAGACGAAGACGAAATCCCAAACTATTACGGCGAACACCGCCACGCTCTCGAACACCGCCACGCGCGTCCGGCGACAACAGGCCATCTACCGATATCTTCGACGACATCAGACATAGACTCCGACGACCGCGCGAACGGCGCGCGAACGAAGAATCCGCTCGCCGACGCGTGGACGTGGCTCAACTCGTAGTTTGTAGTAGCACACTAGGCAACATTTAGACTTGATGAATCACATTTGAAGGTTCACGACTCGTCATTTTAGGACCTGCTCTTCGTTGACTTTGGCCGTTGACTGGCGAGTCGTCGTCAAAATGCCGCTCGTCGTCGCCGGTACCGACGCGCGAGGCGCGCCGACGTCGCAGTCGCGTGAACTCGCGTATACGGTCGTAGACCGCTCGTCCGAGGTGAGTGTGGTGACGACGCGAGACGCACGACGCGACGTTCGCGTTTACGTTTTGAAAGATGAAATTTGAAACAAACACTTTTGATGCGAGTGACGACTGACGACCGAACGAACGACGTAGGAACCGGGACACGCGGCGAGTGAATTACACATACGCGGGGAGAACAAATCGCGGGGATGGCTCACGGCGCGCGGGGCGGGGTTCCCGGCGTACGCGACGGTGAGATTGGACGCGCCGAGCGCGTTGCGGCAGTTGAAGTTGCTCTCGCACGAGTGTAAAATCGCGAGCGAGTGTCACGTATACGTCACGAGACTGGATGGCGGTGGAAGACGAACCGTGAAACGGTTGGGGACGTTGCGATTTGAGAGTAACTCGGAGTGTGGGTACAAGGCGAGGGAGTTGAAGACGGTGCATGTCAACGTGAAGGATGCGGTCGAGGTTCGATTGGAGTTTTCGGGGTGTCACGAAAACTCGAGGAACGAGGGACGACAGATCGGGTTGATGGGGTTGACGTTGATCGGTGAGACCATGGGGGAGAAGCCACAACGAAGGATGAGCGGTTCTGGGAACGGCGCGTCGGCGGAGAGGGCGCCTTTGCTTGGACATCGCACGGGCGGCGGATCATCGGCTGGCAGAGGCGTCGACGCCATGACAGAGGAAAAGCTTCGAGAGGTGATCGCGAGGAAGGAGCACGCCGTGGATGCGGAAGACTACGACGAGGCGAAGCGCTTGAGAGACGTCATCTCGCGATTGCGTGAATTTGGAGTCAAGGTGAAGGCGCTGCAGGAGGAAAAGATGCGCGCAGTGGAGATTGAGGATTACGACGAAGCCAAGAGGTTGAAGATTGAGATTGATAGACTTCGCGCGACCGGTTACGAGGATGCCTTTGGTGGTTCGCTGTCACCGCGTGATTCGGGTGCACGCTCGATGAGCGGCACGACTTCGGTGCATTCGCCGCCAGTCGTCGAGACTCGCGCCGACGACGCGCCGACGTCGCAGCCGCCGACGACGCGAAAAGCGTTTTCGTTTGACGATGTGCCGATCCGTTCAAAGCACGCGGACGCGATGCGAGAGTTAGCGCACGAGAATGATCCACCAGTTTCTTCATCCGAGCTGCCCGCAGCGGTGATGCACGAGCGAAAGCCAAGCGTGGCGTCCAACAGCGCTCAAGCGCCACCGCCGCCACCGCCCAGGCGTCCGGCGCCGTTGGAGATTGAAAAGCCAAACTCATTCCGAGAAGACGACGTCAGCGCGGCTGGGATGAGCAATGATGAAGTTCCCGCCGTCGCCACCGGTAGGCGTGTTCCTCCGGAGCTCGAGGCGGAAGCTGCGGCGTTCTTTGAAGAAGAAGAGGAGGACAAAGTGCAGAGCGCCAAGAAGGCAGCCGCGGCTTCAGCAAATGACGACGACGCTCCGCCACCGCCACCGCTTTCTCCGTCCGAGCAGGTCAACGCCGCCCCCATCATCGCCACCTTCGGCGAAGACGTCGTCATGAAGTTGTACAGCAACGCGTGGATGCATCGCGAGAGCGCTTTACAATCCATCAATAAAAGTCTCATCGCCGCGTGGGAGAGCGAAGACGCTTCAAAAGTTCTCGGTGTCGATCCGCGCGAGACGTTTCAAACCCTCTGCAAGACTTTGGGTGATAGATTATTCAACGACAAGGTGGCCAATGTGACGTGCGCCGCCGCCATCACGTTGGCATCCGCCGCAAAGGCTTTCGCCGCCCACGTCTCCGCCAGAGACGTCAAGGATGCAGTCGATGACTCAATCTCATTGTTAGTTGACAAGCTGGGCGACACCAATCCGCGTCTTCGCGAGAGCATTAGGGAAGCATTACACGCGTTCGCTGGCGACGCTCCGGGTGGGGTTTCAATCCTCGCGCACGCCTTGTGCAAACCGGTTCAAAAGCTTAGTCTTTGGCGCGTGTTAACCGGGAGACTGACGCTCATGGTCGAGCTTATTCCGACGTACGGATTGGACGCGCCGCGCAAGGATGAGTCGTTCGCGCTCGAACACGTCATGAAATTCGCATCGAGGTGTTTCGACAGCGCCAACGGCGAGGCGCGAGGGATGGCGGTGAAAGTCGTATTGGCTTGCGTCGACATTGTCGGTTCTAGAGTCCGCAGTCACTTGCCGAGAACGCTCAAGAGCGCCATAAGAGACGTCATCGAGACTGCCATCGACGAGCTCGAAGATCCATACAATATTCGTGGACGAACAGGTACGACGGTGCGATCGCCCACGGCATCGAGCGCAATGTGGGCGTCGGCGACGAGCCCAACGTCCACCGCAAAACGCGACGTTGGTCAATCATCTTTCACCTCGCCGACGGGCGCTAGAGATCATCACGGAACCACCATGACCACAGCAGCAGACGTTCGTGGTGACATTTCCCCGGAGTTCGCTTCATCTGCGTCCGCACTCGAGCGAGAAATCACTCGTCGCATCGAGACGCTCGGAGAACACCACCCCGAAGTCGCCGCCGCCATGACGGATCTCGCCACGCTCTACAGCGAAAGCGAACGTTTTGACCGCGCGCAATCCCTCTTTGAACGCGCTCTAGCCATCCAGGAATCCGTCCTGGGGATTGACCATCCTGAGACGGTACAAACGCTCACTGATTTGGCCATTTGTCACTTGGACCGCGAGGACAACTCTCGCGGTCGGCCGTTATTAGAGCGCGCGTTGGATTTACAACGAGCGCTTCTCGGCGACGACCATCCAGACGTCTGCGCCATTCGCGATGTTTTAGCCTCCTTGGATACAGATTTTTAAATCGCACACACTTTCTGCATCCTCACATGATCTCAAGCGCGTTCCAATCATTCCTACCATCGGATGGATCAACCATCCGACTCAGTCCCGCGTTCTCCTCACACGCCGGCGCGTCGCGTCGCATTCATTCATTCATGACGATGACGTTAATGACGACGTCTCGACACCGCGCGTCGTCCATAAAACCTGCGCTGACAGCCATCACCGCACGCGCGAGATCCTCCTCCGGAACCTCCGCGTCGTCGTCACCGGACGTCAGCGAACTGCGCGCGGCGTTTAGACACTGCGTCGAAGTGGTTCGTTTGAGAGATTACGAAGCCTACCTTTGCACGCTTCATCTCCCGAAACCGTTCGTGCCCATCGCGTTTGCCGTGCGCGCGCTCAACGCGGAGAGTGGAAGCGTCGTCGGAAGCGCTGATTCCGTCGATGCGGCGAGGATGCGGTTGATGTGGTGGCGAAGAGCGATCGATGGATTGACTCGTTTGGACGACGACGCCGAGGAGGAGGCTCGAGCCGGCGGTCAACATCCGGTGCTCGTGGCGCTCCGCGCGGCGCTGGGAAACGCTCCCTCTGCGCGCGCAAAGACGTGGATGAAAAGGATGATTGACGCGAGAATCACCGACGCGAGCGCGAGCGGACCACCCGGGAGCGTGATGGAATTGGAGAGGTACGCGAGCGACGCGCACGGAAGCGCTTTAACGCTCGCGTTGGACGCGTGCGGAATTCGAAACGCCGACGCCGATCACGCGGCGAGTCATCTCGGTAAAGCGATTGGATTGAGCGCGTTATTACGTGGGACGACGGCACACGCGAAACAGCGGCGGTGTTACTTTCCGAGCGATGCGTGCGCGAGACGCGGGGTGAGCACGGAGAGCGTCTATCGGCTCGAGCCGAGCGAAGGCGCGAGAGACGTCGCGCACGAGGTGGCGACCGTCGCAAAGGCGCATTTGGACAGCGCTCGGGCGATGGCGGAGAGGATTCCGAGCGATGCCAAGCCGTTCTTCTTGCAGGCGGTTCCGGTGGGGAGGTATTTGGACGCGCTCGAGGCGAAGGATTTCGACGCGTTCGACGAAGCCGTCGCTCGAGGAGGACCGCCGTTGTTTACGCAAGCCGCCGTCGCGTGGAGCGCGTTTCGAGGGACGTACTAGCTTTTGTAATCATAGCGTAGCGTAGCGCATGCACGTGGGTGAACGAAAAACGAATAGACGGAGGTGGTTTGGTTCAAGTAACGATCGATTTTTACATCAAACGCTAATCACTAATACTGATGTTTGGACTATGAATGTCGACCCGCGGTCTCGCCGAGCCAGCGCAACTCTTCCCTCGCAAAGCGCGCGACCTTAGATGTTGGACGGGAAGAGCATGCAGCGAACCTTACCACCGATGGAGTTGGACGGCAAGTGCTTCTTGAACTTGGCGCGGACGACACCAGAGGTACCGTGCGAGCGCATAACCTTACCCCAAATCGTGCGGTACGCCGTCCCCTGCTTCTTCGTCTTCGCCTTGTACACGTAGCACAACTTTTTACCGCCGTAAAAGGACGTCGCCGCGCTGTCGTTCACGCCCTCGAGCTTGATGAGCGACGTGTGGTTGTATTGGTTGGTGCGCGCGCGCTTGTAACCAAGAATCACGCCGCGGACGTACAGTCTACGTTTGAATTTAAAAGAAAACAAAGTCAGTCAGTCCGCTCCCTCTCTCACGCAAAACGAGTCCCTCTCTCAGCGCTCCAACCCTCTCTCGTGGATGACGCAAACCAACCGCCCGTCACCGCGTCGTCGATCGCGATCCCGAACCACGAACGACGGAAACCGACGTGAAGTGAACGGTCTCGATCGTTCCCGCCGGCGCTCGCCGTCGAAACCACCCGCGCGCGACGCGCGCGCACACCGCGCGACGGGTCTCGTTCGGATCGCATTTCTAGGGTCCCGGTGCGTCCGCAACGAAGATGACGCGCCCGAGGGACCCGACGGAGGACGACGACGGTGAATCCAGGACGTCAAAGCGACGTAAACGTTTCGTCACCATCCATCCAAAGCGTCTCCTCGTCGCCGTCGTCCGCGATCGTCCGCCAGATCCCACGCTTCGAGGCGCGCGTGGCGACTCCACCGAAACCCCAAAACGCGCGCGGAATCCCATCCAACGTCCCGACGACGCGACGGTCGTCATCCACGCCAACCGACGCCGAGACTAACACGAACAAAAAAAACGAAAGAGGCGAGTAAATCACACGCACCTCGTCGGTTCACCCTTCGCCATCGTTGATCGTCGTATCCTTCGAGACGCGCCGAGAAAAGACGGAGCGCGCGCGATGGGCAGCCGAGACGTGCGAAGGCTGAGCGACGATGTCACAAAACGATTGTACTGTTTACCCATACAATTGCGACATCGGGCTCACATACTACACGTGCTCGAGTCCGATGTACGTGGTTTTCGCGACGTTTTCGCGTGTGTTCATTTTATATGCACAAACAGTCTAAAACTGGACCGCCCGCGTGGGATCCGCACGAAAATCGCGCCTCTTCGTCGCGGCGACGCCTCTCCGGCCCGCCATTGATCGCCCGCCCGTCGGTTCGAGAAGCGAAGCATGGGGTACGTTCCGCCGCACTTGCGAGGCGGAGGATCGTCCGACGGCGGTGCCGGCGCGGCGCCGCCGCCGGAGAGGAGCAGAGGAGGAAACGACCAACAATCAGACCGACACCGATCCTTCGGCGGCGGACCCGGTGGGTCGTCGTACGGACCCGGTGACCGCGCGCCGCCGGTGATGAGCGGACGGGGACAGGGCGGTGGGAGAGATTCTGGCGCGGCGGTTTTTGCGAATTGGCGGCCGAGCGCGCGGGTGGAGGCGCTGACGGAGGAACAAAAGACGGAGATTCGTGACCGGCTCGGGGTGACGGTGGAGGTTCCGGAGAACGAAGCCGAGGCACCGTCGGCGATCGAATCGTTCGAGGATATGAATCTGAGTAAGGATATCATGATGGATATTCGACACAGAGAGTACGATAAACCGTCGCCGATTCAGGCGCAGGCGATTCCGGTGATTTTGAGCGGAAGGGATGTGCTCGGGTGTGCCGAGACGGGGAGCGGGAAGACGGCGGCGTTTTCCATTCCAATGGTGCAGCACTGTTTGAACCAACCGCCGTTGCGTCAGGGTGATGGGCCGTTTGCGATTGTTATGGCGCCGACGAGAGAGTTGGCGCAACAGATTGAAGCGGAGGGGAAGACGTTTTCGAGAAGCTCAAAGGGGTTTAGAACAGCCATCATCGTCGGCGGTACGAATATGTACGAACAGCGTTCCATGTTGCGCGGTGGCGTGCAAATCATCGTCGCCACGCCCGGTCGATTGCTCGATCACTTGCAACAGGGTAACACCAACCTCGCTCGCGTTTCGTTCGTAGTCTTGGATGAAGCGGACAGAATGTTGGACATGGGTTTCGAGCCGCAAATTCGAGAAGTGTTGATGAACTTGCCCAAGCGTCATCAAACGCTCCTCTTTTCCGCGACAATGCCGAGCGAGGTTGAAGCTTTGGCGAGCGAGTACCTCAACAAGCCGGTCAAGGTGAAGGTTGGTCAAACGAGCGCTCCGACGGCGAACGTGTCGCAACACTTAGAAAAGGTCGTTGATGGTGAAAAGGTTAATAGATTGGTTGCCATGTTGATTGGGGAGAAGAATGAAGCCACCAAGCTCGGCTCGGACATGCCCATGACGGTGGTTTTCGTCGAGCGCAAGAACCGTGCGGATGAGATTGCCGAGTTATTAAACGCGGAAGGCGTTCCGGCTGCCGCGTTGCATGGTGGACGATCTCAGGCGGAGCGTGAGGCGGCTCTCCAGGATTACAAGGAGGGACGTTGCTCTGTGTTGGTTGCCACGGATGTCGCCGCGCGTGGTTTGGATGTCAAGGGTGTCGCGCACGTCGTCAACATGGACTTGCCTCGCAACTTTGAGGATTACGTCCACCGCATCGGTCGTACCGGTCGCGCCGGTATGTCTGGTCGCTCCACGTCCTTTTACACGGATCGCGACTCGTTCATCGTGGCGCAAATCAAGCGCGCGCTCATGGAACTCGAGGCGGGTAACGCGTTTGCCTTTGCGACGGGCAAGGAGGCACGCGCCAAGGAGCGCGAAGAAGCCAAAGCCTGGCGTGAGGGTCGTCAACACCAAGCCGCCGTCCTCGAAACGGACAGTGGGGTTACCATTGCCGTCGAAGACAAGTTTAAGCACATGATGGTGAGCGCGCCCGCCGCCGCCGGCAGCGCCGCTCCAACGGCGGGCGTCGCCGACGCTGCGTGGTCTGACGACGACGAAGACGAAGACGGGTGGTAATCATCCATCACGATGACGACCATCGCAACAAAAAGAAGAAGAGAGCATCGACCACCGTCGCTCGACGCGTCGGTTCAATGAGGAAAGAGGTCGCCTCGCTTTGTTTGCTTTGTTTTTTTTCCTAGGTTCCATCCAGTCCAACGTCCATCCATCCGCGAGACGATTGACGACGACGAGCGCACCGTACTCAATCCTTCTTTGTTTCCCTTCTTTAATACAATCTCACGACTCATTACTCACTCCTCGTGACCGACGTGATCGAATCCAAACCGCCCAACCAATATCGCGTTCAAGGGGCTACGTGCCTGGAAGAAAAGTCCAAAGATTGGAAAGCCAACTTTGCTCGTGATCCGTCACTCGACGACGACGCGAACGCGAGAAACGTCACGGAACGCGACTGGGATCCATACGCGGAAATCTTTCTCGCGCGCGCGCTCGTGTGTCTTTGTGTTCGTGAAGCAAGCGGCGTCGTCTTGAAAGATGAGTGGGAAGACGAGCCTCGTCGACGTCGCCTTTCGAGCGACGACGCTCGGGTTGTTCGCGACGACGGTGGTCTCCGGCGCGTGGTTCGCGGCGACGACGGCGAAAGGGTTCATGCATTACAACGCGGCGAGCGAAGAGGCGCGGAAAGCGGCGGGAACGGGGAGCGAAAGCGGGGGTAAGGATGGAAGAAAGTCTTAGCGAAGCGTTGGAGCGCGCGTAGGAGCTCTCAAGCGAATTTGTATTAAACACATTTTAGTTAGTAGTTTCATTCATCGAACGATGGCGTCTCTCGTCGAGTGGTGAGAAATTAACGAATTGGATCCTCGTCTCTGACGTAGGAGAGGAGCTTGGAGACGATTCTCGCGCCGTCTTCGCGAATGCCAGAGTGCATGTATTCCGACGTGCTCCAGACGCGAGCGCCAGCGATTCGGCTGGCGGTTTCTGCGGCAAGATCAAAGTCGACAAACATGTCCTCGACGTAACTGGCGCAAGCGACCGGAATGTCATCATTCGCAGAGAGCGCTTGGGCATCGTACAACCGGCGAAACTGACCGGTGTCGCCGGATTTGAGACAGTCGAGGACGCCTTTGTACGGCGCAAGGGCAGGAATGTCGTCAAAAAAGAAATCGAAAACCATCTCTCCGGTGAAGTAAATCTTTTGCCCAGGCGTCGTGAGCGCGGCGTCGACGTCGAATGACGTTCCGGAAAGTTTGGCTTTCGCCTTCTCGGCGCCGCCGTAGGCGTTACCACCATTGCAATAAATTGATTCGTGAAGAATGCCGTACAATGGGTTCGTCTCAAAGTGTCTGAACGCATTCTCAATCTCTATGAGAAGCTTGTGCGCCAGCGGCACAGCAAAAGTTGGTTCCACATCGACGTTTTCTAAGATATAGTGCAGCCTTTCCATCCCGGACGCCGTGCCTAGGTTGGAAAATCCGAGCGCCTGCACGACTTCAGCGCTCAACCTTCCTCCGCCAGGCAGCGACGCCTCATTCTTGCGAGCGTACTCGCACAGATACCTCACACGCTCGACGTCTCCCGGAAAGCGCGCGTAAAACTTTTCGTTTTGAACGCGTACTCTCTCGAAGAGCTTGACGTACGCGTCGAAAGCCGCGGCTTCCTTCTCCACGTACGGCGGTAGACCACCCGTGTAGAGCGCCTCCTTCACGCCTTCGGGGTGCATCGAGAGATACGTCGTGATGCAAAACCCACCGAACGACTGTCCGAGAAGCGTAAACTTTTGCTCTTTACCGAGAACCGTCTTGCGAAACAGTTCCGCATCCTCGACAATCGAATCCGCTCTGAAACATTGCGCCAACATTCGGCCCATGTGTACGTCAGCGGTCGCCCCCTGGCCTTCCTCAAAGGCCACCTTACACGAACCATCCTCGTTAAACCTAACAATCTCCGCGCTCGACCTCCCCGTACCGCGCTGATCGAGTAAAAACACGCGATGCTCCTTGACCATCTCTCCCACCCATCCTCCATCCGCGTCTGGTCGGCCGCACTCAAACCCGGGGCCGCCCTGCAGAAACAGCACACACGGCAACGCCGCCCGCTCCTCAGCGCTCATCTTCCCCCGCGCCGCGCTCACGACTTCCCGAACGTACACCTTGATCAGATTTGGTGCGACATTCTCACCGGTGATGTTCGCCTTTGACGCGGAATAATAATCCAAAGGCGCCTGCAGTTGCGCGCGAAGTACAGTTTGCGTCAGTCAGTCACTTTTTAATCACTCAACCAGCCACGTCGCCGTTATCAGTCGTCGCGAACCGCACGCACCGCGATAAAGTGATCCGTCAAGTGAAGCCCTTTCACCCGATGACTCTCACCGACGACGTGGTGTCCGACGGGGGTGTCTCGCGGCCACGACCAAGAGTTCCCAGCGACGACGGTTTGAGCGCTCGCAGCTTGCGCAGTCGTTCCAGTCTTTTGACGCTTCTGCGTCGGTGCCGGTGTCATCCTTCTTTGCGGGACGCGCGGACGATTGTGTGAATACAGAGCGTTCGCGCGTGCGTGGGTTCCTTGCGCGACGCGCATTCGCGCGCAACGTCGAGTGAGGAGGATGTCCGCAGGTTGTCGAGTAGTTATGATTTTCACTGCACGCTGCTCGCGTTTTCTGTTTAAAAAAGCACGTTCGTCTATCTTTCGCGCGTTTGGGCTACTTTCTATACCGCCGGGCTCTAATCGTTCTTATCATCCTTCTCCTCGTCGTCATCGTCGTCCGAACCGGCTAGTCGAGCGCTTGTTTGATCAATCTCCGTGCGAAGCGCTTCCAGACGCTGCTGTTCTTTGGCGCCGTCAACGGCGGCGACTTGCTCGCTCGCAGACTCCAGTCGCTCAGTGACGTCGCTCACGGCGCCACTAATCATGCTCTTGACTGAACTCACCGCTGCGACGGCCCGACGCAGGGCTTCGCTCTCGTTGGCGGCGTCAGCGGCTTCTTCCGCCACAGCGAGCTGTTCCTTGAGCTCTTCGTACTTTTGCATGAGCTCTTGTCGTCTCGAGGTAAATTGAGACGGGAAAAGCTGCGGAAAGTAACGCTGAATGAAACCAAAGACCAAAACATGACCAACGGGAGTGATGGGAGTGATCAGAATGATCATAAAAGGGACAAAGGTGAAAACATCGAGAAAGGTGCGGCGGACAACTTGCACTTCGCGAGGTCGCAGAGTGGTGCCGAACGCGGCGCGCATGAAGAGGCGCAACGACGTGCCAATGTCTGATCCGAGGAGCTTGACGCCTCGGAACAAAAAGGTACCACCCTCTCTTATGGTAGCGCCAGACTCTTGCATGGTTAAAACGAAACGCTCACGCATGAGATCCATGGACATGGCGGCGTTGTTGTCGTCTCTGATGGCTAAGCGGAGCTTCATGTCTGGAATTTCCATTGCCAACTTGGACAAATCCTCGTCGTCGATGAGCTGAGATTCTTGACGATCGACGAGAGAAATCAATCGACGCAAGGAGAGATCCATCACTCCAAACTCCGCCACCATGAGCTGCATGTCGTTAAGTTCCGCCTTGGACAAGCGATCCGGAGGCGTGGCCAACTCTTCCTCGAGCGCCAAGATGATGCGCTCCATCTCCATTTGAAGCGTTCGAACGGCGAAAACCCGTCTAAGCGTCGAAACTTTTTCGTCGCACTCACGAATCTTGTCCCCCAGGGCGACGCGAGAGAGAAGCGAGCTCCTTCCCTGGGCCATGATGCCGTCTCTCGTCTTTTGCGCCTCGGTCAACGCCTTGTCTCTATCCTGCACCTCGATAAGCAAGCGCAAGATGCGCGCGTCGCGCTTGTCTTTGCTCACGCGCGGCACAGGGAATGACTTTAACACTTCTACCACCCCAGTCTCGCCCACGCTGAGACCGTTGATACGCGCCCACACCCCTTGCGAGTACTCAGCCACGTTTGCGATGGACTCGCGAGGTTTTGCTCTGAGTTGCGTGAGACCCTCTCCTAAAACACCCGCGCTTCGAACGCCTCTCGAAGTGATTCTACCAACCTTACGACCGAGCGGACGAAGTCGAGCCCCAACCTGGGACTCTCCGGCGTCTTCCTGCGCAGCCTCGAGGGCGCTCTGCGCCTCTTGGAGTGCCCGCTCCGCACGTTCGCACGACTCGTACGGCAGGTAGTTGCTCATCTCTCTGCAACGATCCTCCACACGATCGGCGCAATCGGAAAACTTTTGCGTCAAAAGATCTCTCACCGCATCGGCGTCTTCAAAGAGAATCTCCCACTTGCCATCCATCATCGTCGCCGCCGAACGCAACTTGTCCTTCTCCGCTTCGAGCTCCTTCATCGATTCTAACATCTCCTCCAGCGCGCTGATAGCCTCTTCCAACTCTGGACTCGGCACCGCAAACTCACTGAGTTTCTTCCCATCGAGCAGCTTTGAAGACTCCTCCCCTGACTCATCATCGGCGTGACGAATAAAGTAATCATCAGCGAGGTTCGCCTCGCAGTCCACCACCGTGCTGTACAGCTCCCTCAAAACCGTCAACGACTCCAATTTCGCCAACCGTGCCGCCGCATCCTCCTTTGCGTCTTGATCCGTAAATAACGGTTTCGCCCCAGCCGAAGTGACGTCAGAAAACCCGCTCGAATCCGGGTTCCCAAACGTTCCTTCCGTCGAGCCGCGAAGCGACTCGTCTGAAGAAGAGGAAGAATCCTCACCGCTCGTCGATGACGAAATCGCCGCCGTCCGCACCCGCAGCGTTCGCCCCGAACGATCGCGCGCGACGACAACGCACGCGTTGACTCGTCGACCGCTCAACGATAACCCCTCCCCTCCGCGCGTCGACGTCGTCCGCGCAACCATTTCGACGGCATTTCCGTTGTGCGCACCAGTCGCCTCGTGGACACGTCGACATCTCTGCGTCGTCCGCGTCGTCCGCCGTCCACACAGCGGGGTCTCTCGCCGTCGTCCGGCGGACCCGACGACGGGGCGGTTCTGCGTCGTCAGAGACATGTCCGTCAGCCCGTCCTACGCGCGCGCGATTGCGGTGCGCGTCGTCGTCGACGTCGCGAAAAAGTAAACGCGGTTTGCGATTGATTATTTACCCCTTTTATCTTTTGTGGGATTTCTAAACCCTATTTATATGTGATAGATTTAAAAGTATGTTCTATACGTGACCTCTGGTGGTTTGGGATTATATGTTTCGAGTAACTTACTTATCTACCGTATCTAGTGGTTTGTATATGTTTACTTTTAGTGTTAGGGTTTTGACTGCTTTTGAATCGGCTGTGATTTCGAAAGTTCGACGCGGCAGAGTCCGCGGCGCGCGAATAAGATGTCCAACGCGATGACGACGAATACCACGGCGATGAATACCTCGACGACGACGACGACGACGAATACCACCTCCTCGAAGACGACGAAAGCGGAAGTGTTGGCGACGGCGACGTGGAACTCGATGGAAAAAGTATCCTCGGAACTGTTTGCGTTGACGCACGGAGCCTTTGTGAGACAAATCCTGCGGGATCACGAGGACGACGTCGAGGCGGTGAACGGGAAACTGGACCAACTCGGGCGAAATATTGGAACGAGAATCATCGAGGAGTATCTGGCGCGAACGAACGCGTCGAGCGGGGCGTGTGCGTCGTTCGAGGCGGCGATGGAGATGACGGCAAAGGTTGGTTTGAAGATGTTTCTAAACGCGACGGCGAGAACGAGAGATTGGAGCGAGGAACGGGACGAGTGCGTGATTGAGATGGATAATAATCCGTTGGCGGATTTTGTGGAGCTTCCAACGCGGTACCGGGAGTTGGCATACTGTAACATGCTGTGCGGGGCGATTCGAGGCGCGCTCGAGACGGTGCGCATGCGAACGACGTGTAGCTTTGAGGGCGATCCGTTACGCGGGATGGGGAATAAGTTTGCCATCAGGGTCAAACTTGTCGAGCTCGTGCCTGAGGAGTATCCGTACGACGAATGAGTGAGTAAGCAAGCGAATGAATGAATGCATAAATGGCTAAACATAGATTTGTAGTATTAATGGTGGAAGGTGGTGGTGGTACCGTAAAATAAATCGTCGCAAACAAACTAAATGACCCCGAGACGTCGCTTGAGCCACGCCGGGAAGAACATGCGCGCGAAACCTTCACCTTTGACGATTGGGAAGATTATTTTGCACGCGCCGGTGAGAATGTTACCACCCTTGAAGATGCGCTCGGGCGTCGGGAGCGGCACCAACAGCCTCCCGATGCCAAAGAGCGCGACGCTGAAAAAGTGGTTCACTAAATTGAGCGGGTTGGAATCGAGGCCGGAAAGCAACGCGATCGGGCCTCGAGCGTAGGATCCACCGAGCTTGAGGTACTCGAAGCACGCTTGGCGCATCTCCTCCATGCTCGTGTCGCCGCTCGAGCAAAACACGGCGTACAGCGCATTGGCGAGTGTGTTAATCGTCAGCGCCGGTTGCGTACGGTGACGGTAAAACTCATCCAGCTTGGCGCCCGTCCTTTCGCCGTCTGAAAAGTCCGGAAGCGGGTCGAGCATCGACTTGAAGGTGTGAATGTCGTTGAGCGCCACCGTCATACCGCCGCCGGTGAGCGGGTGACGCATGTTAAAGGCGTCACCCAAGAGCACCGCCCCGGGGGTTCTCGACGGCTTGGCCGCCATCGTCTTGTTAGGCATCGATCTAAATTGTCCATCGTTGACCGCCTTGATGAGATGCGGCCTGAGTTGTTCCGGAATTTGCGGCACAATCTTCTCGAGCACGTACTTGGCCATTTCACCCTTGGCGACACTCGGCATCTTGACCGAGGACGGAATGTCCACCAAACAGCGCACCTCTTCGCTCGAGATGGGGTAAAAGAGAATTGGAGACGGATTTCCCAAAACCACGTGCCCGTGGTTTCCGTTTGGCAACAAATCGCTCGGTTTTCCCTTGAGAATCAAGCCAACGAAGTGACTCGGGTGATCCGGAGCCGCTTGGCTCAACTTTGATCTCAAACTACTAAAGTGCCCATCGCACACCACCGTGAGCGGCGCGAACACCGTCTTGGTTTCACTCGATCCCTCGATCACTTTTTGTCTCTTCTCGTCCCACTTATCCCCCGTGGTGTACGACACCCCCGCGACGACTTCGCCCTCCTTCCACTCGTTACCCTCAGCGTTGAGCAGCTTCTTCACCGTCCCTTGGCGCACCTCAACCTTGTCGACGGCCATCGCCGCCTCGCGAAGCTTTTGCACAAACCTACCGTTGTGAAAACTTCGCCCCGCCACGTCATCCGAACGCCCTTCGAGCGGGTACGTCATCGTCGCCACTTCGCCGTCTTTAAACATTGTGTACCCGTACACCTTCTGCGCGTCGATGCCCTCCACGCACGACTCCAACCCGAGATCCTTCAGCTTCAGGTATCCCCCAGGTTGCAACAACTCGCCAACAATCCGGTCCGGTTGCGACAAATCCCGTTCAATGCACAAAACCCGTCGTCCTTCTTTACCGAGCGCGTACGCCAGGCTCGCCCCGGCGACGCCCGCGCCGACGACGACGACGTCGAACGGTCCGGACGTGGTTGGTGAAGTGGCCAACGCGGTGGTTCCATGAGCGGCAGCAGCGGCATCGTCGCCACCGCCGTTCTTCCTCTTCTTCTTCATGCTAAACGCCGATCGGAAGCTCCCCATGTCGCGACGATCAACCGAGTCGAAATCAATAAAACGTTCCTCTGGAAGAAACACGCGCGAAGAACACACGAACGACACGCCGCTTCGTCCGTCCGTCCGCCCGCGCGCGCGTCGAGTTCTCGCGCGAGAGTCACCGTTCCTCCCTTCTTCCGTTCGTTCGTTCGTCCGTCGACGCGCGTCTCTGTCGCCGTCGTCGTCGAAGACGCAACGTTCGACCCGTCAAGGCGCCAGGCAGACGAATTTGGATAACATGCACACTGTTTACACATAGTAATGTGGTCGGCACCCGCGATCGATCGATCGATGGACCATCGCGCGGTTTTCAGGGTGCGACCGTCGATGGTGAACGGTGAAAAGTACCGATCGGTTTCTTCGTCATCGATCGAGCCGAGCCGGGCCGGGGCGAGCCGGGCCCCGGCGGTTGGGGAAGAGCGCGAGAGCGCGACGTCGACCGAACGGATCGATGACGCGAGGCGGTGGGAAGAAGAAGACGGCGATGTTTGACGACGAGGATGGATCGGATTCGTCGTCCTGGACGTCGTCGTCGTCGTCGTCGTCGAGCGAAGAAGACGACGATGATGATGTTCGCGGTGCGTCCAGCAGAGGCGGCGGCGGCTCGAGCGATGATGATTCGTCGTCGTCGTCGTCGTCGTCGGAACGAAACAAGAAATCTAAGACGAAGAGCGGTAAAAACAACAGCAAGGATAAACTTCGAATCAACGAGGCGTTCGCGGCGAGGTTTGAACACAACGAGCGGAGGAAGGAGATGCACAGACTGCAAGCGAAGCTCGAGCGCGAGTACGCGGTTTCGGCGCTCGGGGCATCCGGCGCGGAAGGCGGTGATGGCGGTGAGGGTGAAGATGATGAGGATGATGATTCGAGCGCGACGGAGAGCGATGAGGAGGAGGTTTTGGAACGCGCGTTCGATGGGGCGTTTGCAGAGGCTTTGACGAAGATTCGCGAGCGAGACCCGTCGATTTACGACGCCGAAACGAAACTCTTTCAGGACGAAGACGACGCGGATGATGATGATGCGGGTAAAAAGTCAGAACAACCGAAACGTAAAAAGGCGACGCTTCGCGAGGTGACGGCGACGCAGTTGTTGGAAGGAGGCGCCACGGCGTTGGAGGACGCCGAAGCCGAAGCCGAAGCGCGATCGATGAAGATGGGCGACGGTCCGTCGTACGTAGAGGAGCAAGCCGCGCTCAAGGAGGCGTTCAAGAGCGCGGCGGCGGCGTTTGGTAACGATAGTGATGGCGAAAATGGAGGCTCGGGCGACGAAGTCGAGGAAGATGGTGGGTTGGTGGTGAAGAGACGCGCCGAAAAGATGGAGGCTTTTCGTGAGGACGATCAAAAGGCGGCGAATGAAAAGTTGTCCAAGTATTTCGACGCGCGAGGCGAACGAGGGGAACTGAGCGCTGAGGATAAGTTTTTGCGCGAATATCTCTTGGAAAAACAGTGGATGAAGACGGACGAGGGTACGGCGAAGAAAAAGAGGGAGAGAAACAGAAGCAGAGAAATGGACGACGACGGCGACAGCGACGGCGACGGGAGCTCTTCGTCGTCCTCCTCTTCTTCTTCATCCTCCTCTTCTTCATCCTCACTCTTAGAACGCGCCGAGGAATTCGAGCACAAGTACAACTTTAGATTTGAAGAGCCCGGGTCGGACCGCTTACAGTCGCACTCGAGACACATCGAGGGATTGGTTCGCCGAGAGGATACCAAGCGCCGCGATAAGCGGAAAAAGGTCAAGGAGCGCAAAGAGTCGGAGCGCGCTAAACTCCTCGCGGAAGTTCGTCGATTGAAGAATCTCAAGCGCGAAGAGATTGAGAGTAAGATGCGTCAAATCTCTGCGGTCGGCGGCGTGCGAGACGATGTCGTCCACGGCGCCACCGATTTGACGACAGAGTTTGATCCAGAAGCGCACGACGCCGTCATGGCAAAGATGTACGGTGACGACTACTACGGAGACGAGGAGGGCGATGGAGGATCACTACAAAAACCTGAATTTGGTGATTTGGAGGATGAATTGGCGACGCTGCTCGAGGGAGGGGATGTTGGCGGCGAGGAGGACGACGACTTTGAGGGCGACGACTTTCCTGACGCGGAGGACAAAGAAGAGGACTTGAGCGACGACGACGAAGAAGAAGAAGAAGAAGAAGCCGCAGAGCAAGAAGAATTTCCTCTCGAGGAAAACAAATAT
>Ga0255778_10000180_pt1 | contig 57089 bp, 59 predicted proteins | sample 071ome_31_FD_179976 | JGI IMG/M metagenome (GOLD analysis project Ga0255778, IMG submission 179976) | Coastal salt marsh microbial communities from the Groves Creek Marsh, Skidaway Island, Georgia - 071405CT metaG (version 2) | ecosystem: Environmental > Aquatic > Marine > Intertidal zone >...
TGACGGCGGCGGATGGATAGGCCATCCTGAGTTTCAAAATAACTGCTCAGGATCTTCTACACCTTATGCATATGTCGGGGGTAATGTGCTGCCAGGAGATGGAACATGCGATGTACTAGATTTAGTATTAGATGCACCTTACTATTTAGATCCAGATTATTTTGATGCAGATCCTAGCAATAGACTTACAACAAGATGGGATAACACACTTGTTCCTGTAGAAAGTTTTGCACGTGACTGGTGGATAAGCACTGCAAATAGAAGTGCAATTTTTAATGCAAAGTTTCCTTCAGCAGGTACTACAACAGCAGTTACAAGCAGTTATACACGCAGTTATTGCAATGGCAGTAACACAGCACAGAGCAGCGTAGGCACCCACTGTACGCCCTGTATGGCGCTTACATACGGTAGAACACAAGGCTGGGCATACAATGCTAATAAATGGGTTTTAAACTTATATGGTACAAATGGTTCAGATATAGAACGTGGATTTGATATTCAAAAGATTTTTCATAACACAAAACCTACTAATGCAAAATACGGCACACAAGATCCAACAATAAGTTCAAACAGTTGGGGGTATAGAGCAAGTAAAGGTACCACAAACGGTTATTATCACTTCCGTACAGACGCACCTGTACAATATGGTGGAACAGGCGACGAGCCGACATTTATCGATCATATGGGATCTCAAGGTGATTTAGGTCGCTGGAAAAGCGAAATGAAAACCAACTCACTGACAACTGCACTAGACGAACTTATAGACTCAGGTGTAATATTTGTTTGTGCTGCTGGTAATAGTAATCAAAAACAAGTGAACTGGGATCATCCTGATTTTAACAACTATGTAAGTGACATTAGTACCAGAGACTTAGAAGACACAAGTTACTTTGAGTTTAGTGTAGAAACTACTGGCACAACGAACCGTAGAGGATTTCCACAGCAAGGTGGAAAGACACTTGGCGCAGGCAGTACTTACACCGTAGATGCAACCAACAACGGAACGACTGCCTACACATTGAGCAACGGTACAGACAGAGATGGTGCAGTGTCTGGTGATAATGCAGGTATCAACATAAGAGTAGGTGATACAATTTCAATTACAAACAATGCTAGTGCAAGTCATCCAATGTATTTAAAAACTGTACAAGGCACAGGCACCGGAGACCAAGTTACAGGTGCAACAGGACAAGGTGCAAGCGAGGGTAGTACAGTAAGTTGGACACCAACTGCTCACGGTACCTATTACTATCAATGTAGTGCACACAGTGCAATGAACGGTACAATTACTGTAGGTGCTAGAGAAACTACATATGGTACAATCAACATAGGCGCACTTGATGATGAATATGTAACCTCTAAAGAAGCAAAAGTAGGTTATAGTGACAGAGGTAATGGCATCGATGTATATTTTGCCGCAGATGGTACATTGGCAGCAAATAGAGCATATACATCCGAAGGTAGATATCCTGATACATATCCTGGTTTTACAGCGGATAGTGGTAGTGGTGCAGGTGTACCAGAAGATTGTGCATTTGGCGGCACTAGTGCAGCATGTCCAGTTGCAGCAGGGTTTATATCGTGTCTAGTTGGACTTAACAGGAACTGGACATATGCAGATGTCAAAAACTATTTTAATAGTTTAGATGCACAAGATAGTGCAAACTTTTATACAGGCACAGAATCTACAACTGCAACAACAAACAACTGGCTTGATTATAATAGCTTAGAAGGCGGCGATGCACGAGTTGGATATCAAGATACAAATCTTATTACCCAGACAACTTTTCCACAACGTACAAGTTCGTTTAATGGTGCTATACGAATAAAGAATGCAATAGTTACAATAAAACAACGATTTGATAGAGGTTAAAAAGTATAGTTAAACCTATCTAAATCGTCCTTGTGATATTTTTCAACAAAGTCTATAGCTTCCTGGCTATAGACATTTTTGTATCCAGGACGCATACTTGTGTTTTTCATTGGTAACTCTGTGTATTTAATTTTATAAAGATCACAGATAGTTTTCCAATCGGTATCTATAGTTTCAAACTTACCAATATAGTCAACAAGTATGTTATTGTTGTTATCACACAAATAATCACATTGCGTTTGTTTTTGAATAATACTTTCTTTGTACAAATATTGTTCTTTTATAACAGTTTCGGTTTCTAGTAACCAATAGTTAAATCCTTTATTAATGTCACTTAAACTTCCTAAAAACTCTTTGGTAAAAACACCATATTGTTTTTGTATTAAAAAATGATAATAACTTACTAATCTATCAAATGGATTACGTACTACTGAACAAATAAGATAATCTTCAAAATGATTTTTTATTACACCTATGGGCAAAGTATAAAACTTGCCATATTCTTCAAACTTTACAAAATCATGTTTAAGTAATGTACCAGTAACAGAAGTTCCTGCATTTTTTGGTATATGGACAAATCCTATTTTTTTCTCTTTGTTATACCACATTCTTTATGCTTTCTATTGGTATTTTAGGCAAGTTTATATCTTTACCTTTGTAACTTATAACACTCTGCCAGCATTTAGGATTATATACGTTAGGATTATATTTCTCATTACATGTGTAATACATATCTTTCAACATAGCAAAATCAAAGTTACCTTTGCTTTTTTGATATTTTAACATTTTTTGCAAAGCAGGTCTACGATTTATTTCTTGAATACTTAAAAAAATATTAGTAATACCATTTTCTAAACACCATTCTTTTTGAGTTGGTACTAGATAATCGCTATTATATGCAGTATATCCATTTGCTGCTTTAAAACCTAATGTTTTAGATCTTGCTATAGGAAAATAATAGTTTCTATCACCTATACGAGCTAAATCTTTATCCCAATGATCACCTTGATATATTCCACTCATTGCAAGATATGTTTCGTCTTCCTTTACTACATAAAATGCTTTATAGTTTTTTATCCTTGCACCAAAGTTTTCATAGTTTACAGCATTGCGATGTTTATCCATACTTGCTATAGTAGTGAGTTGTAAAATAAGATCAACATCGTCTATAATATTTGTTACACTAATAGCCAAACTCATTTTCCTTTACATGATCAAAAAACGGTGCAATCTTAAAATCCTGTGTAATACGACCTCTACTGTTGCTATCAGGATCAGGAACTCCGTATTCATCTGCATCCCAATCAACAAGTCTTATAAACACTTCACCTACTTCTGTTTGTATTGGAAAAATATATCCAAATGTATTATTTTTTACATCAATATTTGCTTTTACATCATTGCTTTCAATATGCGAAATACTAACACCTAGTTGTTTACTAGCCAACTGAATAAGTTCGTTATATGTCATGCTTGTATTTTCCATATACCGTCCTAAAGCACCAACACTTCTAAAACGTAAAATAGGTGTTATTTTTGTTTTATAGTTATGCAACTTGGCCTTTTCTACAAACAAGTTAACCTGTTTCTGTATAACATTTTCATTTACACCTTTTGCTACAATAGTACCTGTATTAATGATCATATTATGTTTAAGTAGATTTTCAAGTGCTCTTACCTTTGCAGTTGCCCAGTTTCCTTCATCTATAACTTTGTATATTGTATTGTCATCGGCGCCATTCATACTCAAAAGAACAAGTCGTAATCCTGCATCTTTCAAACGTTTTACATAAGGTTCGTGTGCAAGTTTTAATCCATTTGTAGTCAAACTTACATGGTGTCCTAGTTTTTTTATAGTGCTAATAATGTCAAAAATATCTTCACGCATTGTAGGTTCGGCACCTATTAATCTAACAAATGTCCTCTTTGGCAGCTTAGAAATAGTTTCATATAATCTGTTGATATCCATATCAGGAATATCTCTATTTGGCAAATAACAGTTAGCACATTCCATATTGCAACGATGTGTTACATCAACCATTATAGTATCAAATGGGTTATTACATGCTTCGTATGTCTTCATTGTTTTATTGCCCCATGATAGTAATATAATCGGTGCCGATAATTGGGCGCCTGTTTGAGTATCTTATTATAAATGTTTTCTTTATATTGATTAATATTGTTGACTTTAGGAATCAAATATTCCTTTTGTAATCCTAGATATCCATCGTTTACATATACAGTGCGTTCTTTTTTTGGTATTAGTTTGGATTTTTCAAATGCAGGAGTTTGTAGTACATCTTTAAAATAATCTTTAAAGTTGTGTCCAATAGTTATTTCGTGTTCGTGTTCAAAGTTTATCTGTATAAACTTGTTAAATGCAATAATATCATTTAACACATCGCCGAAATCATCCTTAAATTCAACACAGAATTCTTCGTATAATGTTTCTAAATTTTCAATACTCTTGTAGTAAACGAAAGCATCTGGTTGCCACAGTCTATTATCATAATCAATAAACTTATTAACCGCATCTTCCAATACAAACCTGTGCATTTGAATCCTGACATGTGAAATGATATCTTTAACAGTTTTAAGATTTGCTACACGATCATAAAAATCTTTATAATGTATATTTAGAGTATGATGTGCATACAGAGCAGCCCATTTAAAAATACCAAGTGTATGGAATCCAAGATAGAAATAACTCCACGTTTGCATTTCAACAAAATCTTCTTTTGTGTAAGAAAATGTTTCGGCTACAAACTTAGCAGGACTTGCTTTGCGTTTTGAATTGGGCATCTCGTGATAAGTTTTATCAATATAGCCTATTTTATACTTTTCCATATATTCTGTATCCATGGCAGGTGAATTAGGCAATAACTGAAAATCGTGCAATCTCACGTCATCATGAAAACTCATACACATTAAATCTGTAATAGCAGTCTTCCACTTGTCTATACTGTCTCCTGGACTGCCAACAATAAGAGCAGGCACAAGCGGAACTCCTGCTTTTAAGCCGTCGTTTATTTCTTTAATGCTTTCTATTGCCTTGATATTATCTCTGTCCATTATTTTTGTAACTTCTTCATCGGTATGTTGTATACCCATATGAGAAACTTTTAACATATCTTCTTTGTGCAATGCAACATGTGCTTGTGTTGCCCTTGTTTTTTTATTTTTTGCACTACTGAAGGCCACTGTTGTGACGTAGTTGTTTTTCTTTTTACATTCAATAAGTTTATATATGTAATCTAGATCGTCTTCAAAAATACCAAAGTTAGCATCTACAATTAAAACCAAATCAGGTTTTAACTCCATTACGGAATCTATTTCTTCCATGACATAATCACGTTGAAACTTTTTTATCTTTGAGGCAGTTGCACTTCCCCAATCACAAAAAGTACAACCATAAGGACATCCACGATTTGTTTCGAAGCTAACAGCAACACGAGATTGGCTGCCTTTTGATTTTATTTCTTTTGCCCATTTTATAAATTCATGTTTTAAATGGGTATATGGTTTGCCGATGATATCTTTACATTCTATTTTTAGTACTGGTGTTCTTGGTTTTAAGGGATTCGTTTTTAAAATAATACCATTGATATCATAATCAATATTGTTCTGATAGTTATATAAAAATTCAGGCATCACACTTTCTATTTCAGCGTAACATATAGCATCTACACAATCTAATCTTTCAAATACTTTTAAATTTTTATATTCAATCTCCGGGCCGCCTGCTATTATAAAGCAGTTTGGGTTTACTTTCTTTACATAACGTGATAACTCTAACTGATCATTTATATTCCAAGTATAGTTACTTGTTAACAGCATATCTAGATTTTTTACATCAATATCTTTTAGAATTTCTTCAGCGGATACATCGTTATCGTAACAACGAAATATAGGAGTTTGCCATTTCAAATCGATGTGTTTATCATAGTCAACTTCTATATATGTCCTAAGTCTTGCATACAAGTAAGGTAAAAATGTACTCATAGGCAGTAAGCCAAGATTACATACTAATATCTTCATATTATTACAAACCTCTAATGTCCTCTTGACCGTTTACACATACCATTAAGTGAATACGTGGTGTATCTCCGTCATTATATGCGGCGTGTGGCAACCCTTGGTTTAAGAAATAGGTGCTTCCATCTGCTTCCATTCTAAAAGTTTCAACTTCTTTTGCACCTTTTTGTCTTGTAGTAAAATAACTTTTGTCATTAGTTACTAGTGGAATATGATAACGCATAGAAAATGTAGTATCATAATCCATGTGCTCGCTAATACTTCCTCCTGGATCCATAACACGAATATTACATCTAGATACTTGTCCTTTGAATGATTTTAGTACCTCTTCAATGTATGTGCCTTTTGCCCAATCTGCTATTTTAGTATATTTTCTTTCATCCCAACGTGGATCTTTTTTAACTTCTGCAATGTTTTTCATGACACCGTTATCTTCTGGTTCAAAAGATTCATCAAACTCTGTTACACTGTATAAGTTATAGTTTCCGTCGCTATATGTGCTATATCCTCTATCACATTGACTTACAATAAAATCTCTTCCAGTTCCTTTTTTAAGTTCGTCAAAGTTATTTTGGAATACTTCTAAAATTTTATCAATGTCAAACTTGTATGTATCCGGAAGTTTTAAAAAACCAGGTAGCTGATGGCGTCTTAATAGTTTTTCTTTTAACATTTTTTACCCCTATATTGCTTCAAAATGTTTCATTACTGTTTTAACAGTATGTTCATTAGTATTTACATTTATTACTATCCAATAACTTGGTTTACTCGAACAGTTAAACAAATAATGTACTTTAGCTGAATCAAAAAAGTATACTTTTCCGCCTTCCCAATACAGCATTTTATCTTCTAGTATAAAGTTAAAATATGGAGGATTGTAGTTATTTAATGGTACAATCAACCTAAAATATTTAAACTTATCGTTTTTTAAATCTCTATGTGGAGGAAAAAATCCTCCTGGATTTAGTTTTAAAAAATGAGTTCTTACATAGTAGTTATCAAATGGACTTAATATTTTTTTTAGTTCAGGATGCTCATATACAGGCGTATGGACACAAAAGTCTTCTTCTTTATAAGCTGTATCGTTTTCTTTATTGTATTCGGACAAACTATCTAAATCTGGTATTCCGTCAACACCGCCGTTTAAACTTGTAATACTTAGACCCCAACGATCTATTTTTTTACGAGGATTGTATGGTACATATTCAAAGTTTTCTTCTGTCCAATCTACCAACTGATTAGGCGACTTTATTTTCAAGTTTAGAGGATAAAAGTTTCCAAACTGGGTAAGCATACTATAATAGTCAAACGACATTTTCTTTCCTTTTTGGAATCTTGCTATCAGCCGAACTTACACAACTTTCTGTGATACAAGGCATCGGCTTATCAAATAGTTTAAATCCTGTTTCTATATTACCAAGAGGAACATCATGACAACTGTAACTACGTTTAACGCTACCATCTGGCTCACGAATAATAATACCTTGATAGCCAGCATTACAATTCCAGCCTTTAAACTTGTTAAAGTTGAAAGCATTAAATCTTTCAGCTTGATCCATATACCATTTTTCGCCTTGACTATCTTTAAACTCAACTTGCATATGCCACGGTACACTGGCATCATTTTTTCCATTTACTCCAGTAGGAATAGCAAAACTAGGTTTAGGTCTTCCTTCCCATTTGCGTTTGCTTTCTGTATATGCACGTTGTGGCATACCGTTCCAAAGTCGCTTCAAGTCTTCTTCTTTGTATCCTTCAACGATTCTTGACGCCGTAGGGTCAGACTGCGGTTTAAGGGTGACGTTGATACCTTGCTCATGGAAGAACAAAGCATTTTCCCAATCACGTTCAAACCAGTCTGGAACCATAACCATATTGATTGTAACTTGTACATCATGCTCCTGACACAGTATCAACTTGTCTGCAAAGTCTTGTAACTTGTCAGTAGTATTTAAATGTTCTGTGTGCAAACTTGCTGTAATACTTGCCCTATGGAAAGGCTTAACACGTTCTACATAATCCTCAAACCAACTCATTGGTCTAGAGCAGTTTGATGTCATATGTACGGAAGTATAATTAGTATTGTCGACATCAGAAGCCAAATGACCAAGTATGTCCAAGTATCCTGGATGAAAGGTAGGCTCACCGCCAGACAAACTAAAATGGAAACTGTTAAAACCGTTATCACGTGCTTGCCTCTTTATCTCATCTATTGTCTTGAGACATAGTTCTGTTGGTCTATGATCTTTCCTGTCGCTACGAGCGTAGGGCCAACAATAACTGCAACGATAATTGCAAAACCTACCAAGAAGCCAACTAACAGTAAAGATATCTCTATAAAGAAGAGTACGTTGTCCGACTTGGACAATGTCGTTAAAAGGTATCTTAGTAAAATCGTAGTTGCTCCATTTTAAATCTTCAATCATAATAATATTATAACACCTTTAAACTTTGTGTCAACCGTATGGCAACTCTAAATCGCCACAAGTTCTAATAAAATGACCAAATGCATAAAGTCTTTCTAAACAAGGAAAACAATGATTACAATGATTAAAGTTATTTAAATCTGTAAAGTTTTCATTTGTATGAGCTGCACAGCTATTTGTTAAAGGCCACAATGTTTCTAATACTTCTAAGTTTTTATATGCATAATAAACATCCTTTTTATCTACAGCTAAAAATGGAGTGTTTTGTAAAATATTAGCTTCGCCTCGGATTGTATCAACTGTTGAATCAGTTCCTGTAAATGTATCTCTGGATACATCTCTATTTTTAATATGTTCCATTGCAATAACAGGATTGATGTTATATTCTTTATGATATTTCATAACCATAAATGAAATATGATCTAAGGGAGGATTTATTGTAAGTCCGCTGTATACAATATCTATATTGTTTTTTCTTATGATCTTTTCTACTGCTGCATCCAGTCTTTCTGTATAATCATCATGTTTTGCAAACACTACAACATGTTCTTCAGGCTCTTTACCTGTAAGCTCTGTTACTTTTTTAATGATTCTTCTAGTGACTGGGCCATAAAAAGGCTTTTTATCAGTTTGTAGAGTTATTGGATATATTTTTGCATTTGGATATGCCAAGCAACAAGCATAATACAAAATAGTGCTATCTGCTCCTCCACTAAACTTTACTGCAATATTTTTAAAATTTTGATTTGAATAAAAACTATCAAACATTAAATGATCCTGTTAAAACCATACCATCTTTCTGCACAAAAGAAACAGTGCTCGCAATGTTTGTGATCAGGACCGATGCCATTATATTCTGTTGTATCTTCACAACTAAATGTCAAAGGATATAAAATATCCATCATATTTAAATCGTCATATGCTTTAAATACACCCCTCTTATCTCCTGTGGCAAAAGGTCTGTTAAAATACACGCCATTAAAATGTAGTAAAGGGTCAAAAGGTGTATATTTCTTTTTATGTGGTTTCCTAGGCTTTAATCCTAGTTTAAACAATACATAGTTATGTTCAGCATTCCAGTCGTATATAAAGTTTTTTGTTTTATGCACTCTATATTCAAACCAAAGTTTAATAGTAGGAAAGACTAGTTGGTACCATGCTTCAGGGTCGCGACTTTTATCTCTCTTATTAAGATGGAACATTATAGTTTCATAGTCATAACCCATGCTTTCTTGATTTTCACGTAAGAACTTTGAGAATATCGAATATTTAGGATTTTTAGTCAAACCACTATATACGATTTCAAGATTTTGTTCTTCTATTGCTTTCTTAACTATTTCATTTTGTCCTTCAATATAAACTTGCTCGTTACTAAAGCCTTCGTGTTCTTTGAATATTGTGTAATGTTTCTCGGCTGACTTACCAGTTAGTTCTTCAACTTTTTCTATTATACGTTTTGCATAATCAATGTAGTAAGGTTTACCACTAGTTGCAAGTGTAATGGGAAAAACTTTTGTATCAGTGTCGGCATAATACTTACAAACTGCATAATAAAGTATGCTACTGTCTGCACCTCCTGATAACTTTACTCCTACGTTTTTAAACTTTTTATCTAACTTTATATTATCAATCATACTATTCTTCCAAATCCGTACCAACGTTCTAAGCAGAAAAAACAATGACCACAATGTTCTACTGTGTCTATATCTTTATAATCATCAGGGTCTTCACAACTAAAAGTTAAAGGGTATAAGATATCTAGCATATCAAGATCCTTATATGCTTTGAAGGTTCCTTTTTTATCTCCATCAATAAAAGGAAAGTTTGCTATTACCTTTCCTTCTCCGTGCACTGTATCTACAGGACCCCAATCAAATGGATTGTCTCTTGCAATATCTCTTTTATTATTGTGATGATGTACTCTATCCATGTCTATTTTAAATGTTTCAGCATTGTCATTTAAAAACTTTACTAGTGTAGGATTATGTGGATTTACAGTTAATCCACTATAAATTATTTCTAAGTTTTCACAACTGATAGCATAGTCCATTAGATTATCTTGACTGTCAATATATTGTTGTCCTAAATCATCAACAGTGTCATCATCTTCAAAATAAGTGTAATGTTTCGTAGGATATACTCCAAGCAAATCGCCTACAGTTTGTATTACACGATTTGCTCCGTCAATATACCACGGTTTGCGTTTTGTAGCTATAGTGATAGGAAAAATATTTGTATCAGTGTCTTTGTAATATTTACAGATAGCATAGTATAAGATACTACTATCAGCACCACCTGATAATCTTATACCTATATTCTTAAACTTTTTATCTAAAACTAGATTATCAATCATAAATGGGAATCCCCGATAAGCTCTTTACATTTTTTAACACAGAGATCAATATTTTGCTGTTCTTCGTCAATAAAACTCCAAACTTGACCCTGTAATATATCAGCTATCGGACGATGTAAGACATTGTGATCATGTCTATTTAAAAAGTCATATGTGCTCCAAAGTTTTTCTAACTCTCTAAGGTTTCCCATCCAACAGCAAGGAACTAAATATCCATCTGCGCTAATATATATATTTCCTTTTGTTTTATGAAACTTCGAAACTGAGCTGTCCTTCCTTGCAGGACATTGCACACACTCTAGTGTAATATTTGCATCTCTTAACTCTTTAAAAGTTTTACCGTTTATACTGTCACCTTTGCCTTTGTCATACCATTCAGGTATTTCAACTTTTTCAACTTCTACTTTTTCGGGTTTTTTCTTTTTTGGAGCATCCTCTACAGTTTCAACTTCAGAACGTCCTGATTGAATAATATTGAAACTGATAAATCCTTCTTCGTCTGCACGTTTTTTTACGTCTTCAAGTTGATGTTTATTGTGACTAAAAACTATAAACTGCCATACTGCTTTGCCGCCTGCCTTTATATATGTTCTAAAGTTGTTTTCTAATATATCCCATTTTACATTTCTACGGTATATGTGATTTGTGTCTTCTAAACCATCTATACCAAAATGCACAAATAAGTTTGTTTCGGCACTTATTTCTCCTAATCGTTGCCAAAACTCTTCATTGCGTGTACCGCCATTTGTAGCAACAGCAATATTCATTGTATTATTTAGAGTTAAAAAATACTCTGTGATTTCTATCATTTCTGGATTAGTTGTTGGTTCATCTACATTACCGCAATAATGTAAATAGTCTAAGTTTGACCAATCGTATCTTCCAAAAATATTTTGTATATCTTGTAAAGTATAATATCTATTATTTAGATTATCTGAAGGTCTTTTTCCTTTTTTAAAATCTACCCATTGTTCCCATCGATCGCACTGAGGGCAAGCAGCATTACAGTAGTTAGTTAACTCAATTTGTACTCTGCCGATTTCACTTACATCAAACCATGCCATATAAAAGTCCTATAAAAATTCAATATTGATCACTTTGTCCTCGCTGTCATCAACTTCGTAACCGTATTGCCCTTCTATAATAATCGACCCTCTTGAATAATCTTGTCTAGGTTTACCTATACCTAGCATCAAACCTGTATTTACAACAGGTCTCTGTACGTTAAACTGTGATTCTGCATCATCAAAAAATGCACTCCATTGCACACATTGGCAGTAACCAGTTCTATAACCAAGTGTAGCCGCTGTATGTGCTGCTACACCTGCTGCAATACCAGAACTTTGATTGTAGTTAGTATAAAAATCATCTCCAAATGGATTGTCAATAGAATCTGGATCTTCTGGTACAAATATTAATAATAGTGGTGCCCAAACTTGTCCATTTCTGTGTAAAGGTCTATCAAAGTCAGGATTAGCTGGATCAATACTATGATCATATGCAAGGCGATTAAACTCAATATTTGTGCTTACTATCATTTTATAAAATGATTTATTTTGTTTTGTTGGCATATTTACACAGGCTTGCAGAATAGTGTTGTAATCTTCTTCAGGTATTTCTTGGCTAAAGTCAAAGTTACGCTGTGCTCTTTGAGCAATAAATGCAGCTTTGACTGGATCCATATCAGTCCAAACTGGGCCATTGTCCAGTTGTGATAGTAAAACTGTAAAAGATTCTGTAACTGCTTGTTCAACTGCAAAAGACATGTTATGATCGGCCAAAGTTTTCAAGATCAATGGCTTTAATATATTATAAACATCTCTTTCTACATCGGTAGTGTGTATCTGTCTTACACCAAACTTATAAAACTCCTCAACAATAAATTGCATTTGTTTATCATTGCCCCAACGTAGTTTTTCCATTACTGCATCGTATACTTTTGACATATCAGTCATACATTTATAAAAATTATCTGTTCTACTAGGAGCGTTAGTCCTAATATAATCTGTTAATGTTTCTAAATGTTGTTGCTTATAACTTCTAAGTAGTTCTGCTGCTTCTAAACTGATAATGGCCATTTTCTTTCCTTAATATGCTTTAAGCATACGAATGATTGAGTTGTCCTTATTTTCTTCTTTTGCTTCTTGCTGGAACAACGGCGTTAAATCTTTTGTATGCTTTTTAAATATTTCTTCTGCTACACTTGTATTTAACGCTTTTGGCGAACATAAACCACACCCACAATAGGATTTTGGACATTTTATTACTGGCATTACACCTGTTTCTAAAGTATTTTTTAGTTTTTCATTTATAAGATCAAATCTGCTTGCTTTTCCTATAGGTCCTATTTCGCCATCTAAGTTGACCTGGCATGTTTGGTGATGCCAGACACCATCCAGCTCACTGTTAATAAACAAGAAGTCCCAGTTTACCATACAGTTCCAACCATTAAAGTTGTTTTCTGGTACAAATCTCCCTTCTGACCATTTATTATCTATGCAAAGATTAAGGCCTCTGCCTGCACAACAAGGACGTCCTATGTTTTGCGCCATTTCGCAACTCTTGGCTTTTTTGTTTACTTTTTCTTTTTTACCTCTACTCCAATAATCTTTAAACCATTGATGTTGTTCTTCGGTGTAAATATGTGCAGAACCGTCTTCAACGTCTTTTGGATTTCCACTATCTCCTATCACTCTTGGAGTATATCTAACACCCAGTTCATCAAGCCAATCTGCAACAGCAATACATTCATCAAAATAATCTTTATGAAACATTAAGTTTATTCTAAAATTGTAATCTGCTTCTTTCATTGCAATAATATTATTACGCACAAGTTGTTCTTCAATTTCGCTTTGTTCAGCATGCCAGCTCACAGTACAACTATCAATATTGTCAATAATCTGTTGACATTTTTTTGGTGTATAACAGCCATTAGTTGTAATATTTGTCTTAACTTTTGGATATTTTTCTTCACAGTATTCTATAAATCTAAAGAAGTCAGGATTTATTGTTGGTTCGCCTCCTGTGAAAGCGAGTGTTGTTTTCTTTTGTTGCTTCCTATACTTGTTTAGCGTATCAGTATATTCTACAATACCGTCTAATGTGTGCACCAAAACATCAAACGGAGTGTTTGGGCTTGTTTTATTACTATGATGCGGGCCACAATATGTACAAGCATAAGTACATCTTCTTCCTAAGTCCCATACTACATCAAAACTATCATTATCTATTTGATCAATTGCGTTGAACATCTACAGATCCAAATCCTATTATTGCACGTTTCCATTCAGTACTAACTTCAGGAATATCGTTTGTTGAAAGGAACCAACTGCTGCTATGCCATCTAGCTGCATCAAACAGCATAAGTGTGCCTAGTTCCCATGTGTAAACACTGTCTACTTTTAAATCAGCATATTCTTTTGCATACAAGCAATCAGCTGGATTATATTTTAAAACTTCTTCGTCATATTCCCATTTTGTTCTATACTCAAAGATTTCGTCATTATCTCTGTACCGCATTTCTCCTTTGCGATACATCATTTTTCTTGGAATATCACTAACTTTATTGTAGTTTACTGTATAAGGCTGTTTACTATTCCATTCTAAAGGTATAATGCATCCTACAACAGTATGACAATCTACTTTATCATCCCACGGAACTGTCTCATAATCAGTGTGTAAACCAGCAGGTTCTCCACTATGAAAGTAATCAAAGTTCCAATCATTAAAGGTTCCAGTAAGATCAACAAGATAGTCTTGTAACACTGCTTTATCTTCTTTTGATAAACTACAAAACAGGTTATGTCCTTTTAGGCCGGTGACTTTTGCTTTGCTTTCTGCTAAGATATTCCTAAACTCATTTTTATGGTATTCGATATCTATATTAACTTTATGAGAACCAAAATCATACATTTATTACAAAACTACCTTTTGCTTGATCGATAAGATTGTATTGTGTTATTACGTTTTTTATAATAGGACCATATTTTTTATGATTATAGTTTCTTCCAATAACAATACCATTTGGTTTTAATAAACTAAAAGCCTTTATATACGCACTTTTCCAATCTACACTACTACTTACCAAACCCATACTTACAATATCATATTTCTGATCAGTTTCAAAATCATCAAAATACATTTCATAAGTTTTTGAAAAAGGACAGTTATTTACAAACATTTCTTTTGTAATAACTTCTTTAAGATTATCTTTATCGAAATATCCCTTATTCCAGTCAACTTGTAATCTAACTTTTTCTTGCTCCCAAGGATCTAATGCATAATAATCAGCAGTAGGAAAATCCTTGTACAAATAACTAAAAAGTCGCCCATTAGCTGCACCCACTTCAAGTATACTAGTGGTAGGTGTCATATATTTTTTTACAAGATCCATTTCTTGTATGCTAATCCATCCCTCTGCAATCATCTCAGTTTTGCAATCTTCTTTTTACTAATAACAAAAGAACCAAACTCAACATCAAGCACCTCGTATTTTCTCATTGCTTTTCTTGGTGTATCTTTACCTCTTGGGTCAGGAAGTTGTACAATATTTCTACCTACAATATAACCATCATCTTTAAGCATACTAAATGCTTTCTTGTAAACATCTTTCCATCTTATTTCAGGATTGTTCATGCCCATACTAATAACATCAAACTTCATGTCTGTTTCAAAATCTTCAAATGGCATATCGTAGCAGGTTGCAAAAGGAATATTTTGTTTTAATCCTTCATGAGTGGCCCTATATCCTCTATTACCATTATCAAAATATCTTTTAGATTTGTCAAGCTGTTTATATACTTCACGTTCACTCAACGGATCTACAGATACATAGTTCCAGTTAGGGTGTTTCCAATACAAGTAATCAAATAATCTGCCAAATGCACTTCCTGTTTCCAATATATTTCCAGTCTCGGGTAACATCCATCTACTAACTAGTTCACATTCTTCTCTACTGATCCATCCATCAAGTAAAGGTGCTTGGTTATCTCCAAAGTTACTCATACAAACTCCTTATCAACTTCCACCAATGACTGTTCCTGTCTGCCATTAACTCATCCCAATCGACTGCTAAGGCAAGTTGTAAATTAACTCTAAGATTATTATTGTTAAAAACAGCATGAGGAGATTGTGTATCAATCATTACGGTAGTATTTATTGCTCCTCCAGTTGTATGCACAGGTGCATAATCGTCAGTTAATGGATGCAATATCACAGTTTGTCTGTCAAATCTTGGAGAATCTGTATGCCAGTCTTGCACCATGTTTGGATACATTTTCATTACACATGCACGAGGCATATGTCTAAACTCAGTTTGACCAAAATGCAAAGAACTATTTGTTCCAGTCTGTGTATTTGTATGGTTGACAAAAATATCACTGTCAACTAAAGAAAGCAAATGCTTTTTTTCTTCTTTTGTAACAAAGTTAGGCAACTTTAAAAAACTCATTTTCGTTCACCTTGCTCTATTTTATTTAGACCTTTATCGGTTCCTCTTTGATCATATATGCCATCTATAAGAAGACGTAATGGCGTTCTAATACCATATTGGTTAATGCCGTGTTTTCCTTCATCAATCCATCCGACATGAATACTATCACTTTCTATAAGACCAAAATCTTTACAAACTTTTGTATACAGGTGTTCATAGTTACCCCACCAATAATCAACACCAAAGGATTTTATCATTTCTACACCAATCCACATATCACTTACATTAGAGTAGTCAAAGTCATTCATAATACTTATAGGTCCATTAACACGTTCGCGGGTATATCTTATTCCTATACGTTGACTGCCCATTCCAAAGGCTTTACTTAGACTTACACTAACACTTTTTACAGCAGGATGCGATACATCAAAATCAAAGTTTCTACATTGTCCAAACCATGCACCATCAATGTGAACAGGTATGTCATTATCTTGACAATGGTCTAATAGTTTATCAAAATCTTTGTGATGGTTAGTGGTAATACAACTTGGATAACTAGCAACAAACACATTACCAGGTTGTAGTTCTGTATAATCTTCTATTTGATTTACTTGAAAATCAGTAAGACGTCTGTGGTATTTGTATTCGCCTTTATAAGTTGTAATATTTTTTCCATGCAGTTGATGAAGTTCGTCAAGTTGATGTGTTGTGCCTATAATAGCGTCTTTTCTAGTAAAAGAATCAAGATTAGTATATTTGATTCTCTTATGTCCTTTAATCCATTGATCCATATAATCTAAAAACTTGTCTTTATATGCATGAGGATTTTTTGGATAATCTTTCATATCCAACTGTGCTCTAAATTTATTAAACATACTTACAAACATAGGACGTTGTCTACGTGTACCTAAATGTTCTAATGTTAAATCTTCGTATTTTATATCCATTTTTCTACTACTGCATCTAACTTACAAGGACATGCTCTATAATCACAAATAATAGGATCTTTGGGCAATGTATATGTACCTGTTTTGATATTTCCTAAACTGCCGCCAACACCTTTTGTACACCTTTTTACATTACCATCAGGTTCTACCATAAGTCTGCGTATGCCTGCGGTGCAAGTATAACCTTCAAACTTGTGCAATCCTTGATCTAGAACTTTCATAAAACGCATAGGTTCTCCGTCAAAGTGCAAGTTTTGAGGTATCTTCCAATCAATACCAAAAGGTTTCATTTTATGCCAACTGTTGTTTTGTATCCATTCACGTTGTTCATCTGTATATTCAAAATAACTTGTACCGTCAATACTAGTTCTTGTGAACTTTGGTGTTATTTCTACGTCGAGATCTTTTAGTCTTTCATATAATGCTTTTGCTCTTTCGTAGTTATCAGGAACAATCATAAGAGGAATACTAACACTTGCCTTGTGTTGCATAATCTTTGCAACTTCGTAAAAATGGTCATCATTTGCTTCTTCAGCATGCCAACTTAAAAATACAAATGCTTTTTGTGTTTTAAACTTTTCCCAGTATCTTAAAGTTCTACTAGCATTTGTTGCATATTCTACAAATACATCTTCATCACTTATTGTATCTACAAAGTCTTGGAACTTAGGCCATACAGTTGGTTCGCCGCCTAATACTTCCACATAGATGTATTTGTTTTGTTTTTTTACTTCTTTGATTAAATCTATATAAGGTTGCCAATCTGTCGGCCATCTATAACTTCCATCTCTATGATAATCATTACAGTAAGAGCAGTTAAAGTTACAAACATTATGAACAAAAAGAGTTAGTACACAGCAATCAAGATTTTCATTTGTTATATGCATCAAATAACTCCTTGTACTGTGGTACAATATCTAAGATATTTTGCTTACGTATTTCATCTAACTTTACAGTAACGTCAACAAACTCTTCTAGCCATGTACGCCCACTCCAACACATTCCATCAGAATAATCTTCGCTCATCATAAACTTGATAACACCGTTAGCTATTTTAGCAAAATCTTTTTTAACTTTTTCATCAAAATCAGTATCATTTATCCAATCTATGTGTTCTTGATAATATTCGGCTACTTGATCTTTTAAATACTGAGGTAAAACTTTGACGTTATAATATTTTGGACTATGACACATATGATGAGATACAATCGGGCGTGAGTCTGATATAGGATTGAATCTTTCTAATCCACTCTCAGTTAACTTCCATTTCATAAACTCTACAAAATGAAATACATTCATAGGTGTGACAGTAAATGCAAACCATCCTTTGAGATTTATATTTGGATTTTGATCAATCTTTAACATGTTTTTATAAACTGCATCAAACTTTGCAGGTGTGCGTTGATAGTTAAACACATCTCCTGTGCCATCAATACTTACTCCTAGCCTAACTTGTTTAAAGTTCTCCCACATCTTGATTAATCTATTTGGAACATTTGTAAGATTAGTGTTATATTCTAAACGCATGTCTTTTGCTGTACCATTAGCAACAATACGTTCTAAACTTTCAAAATGCTCATCAATAATCAAAGGTTCGCCGCCCACAATGTAAAGTTTTTTTGCTTTTGCAGCATACTTTTCAAAGTTATGCCAATACATATTATTATTTTGGAACCAATCATACTGATCAGTGTAATACTTTCCTTTTTCATTTTTTACAAGTTGTATTTTTTCATGCGTATCTTTATAGTGTGTCCTGCCTGTTAGTTTTACATGATCTTCGTACCATTTGTGACTATCAGTAGGACCACACATACGACACTTTAGATTGCAAAAGTTACCATAACGTATGTCAACAAAGTTAATATCTTGTTTACTTACATCTAATGTTCCGTCTTCGTCTGTGATTTGCACAGCTTTTTCATAATCAATGTGATTACCAAACCAGCGTTCCCAATCTTCTTTTTCGTATTCTCTACGACTACGAATACCGTTTAGTTCTTCTTGTCTACAACGCTCACATTCAGGATGCCATTCGCCTTTGAGCATAGCAGCACGTACTTCTTTTAAAATAGGTGCATTACGTGCTTCATTCCAGTCGTCTTTACCAGCATTATATGTTTCGCCATTTTCTTTTTTCATAATACCACGCTGCGGACTATAACTATTTGTGTTACAGCAAATACGCAAGTCGCCGTTATTACGTAGATTTATACTGTTCCAAGGCAAAGGACAAAATCTACAATCACTCATAGACTATCTCCTGTAATAAAGGAAATACTTCACCAAACTTTGTTTCCCAGCCACGTTGTTTGTTAATCAACTGTAAATATTCCTTTGTTTCTGGTAATCTAGCACTCCAATCCTCTGCATTCATAAAGTTGATTATACCTTTATACCTTTTTAATCCATATGGTGCTTGCAAGAACTGTTCCTTTGTTACTCCTGCTTCTTTCACTCCTGTAAATCTTTCCCAGTTTTCGTCAACCCAAGGATAAAACTCATTTTCGTATTTGTCTGTAATTTTCTTTTTTATATGTTGAGGCAAAACTTTTACATTTAGTTGCGGAGGCCAATAAGCAAAGTGCATATTAACACCACCTGCACCTAGAGGCCATTTGTTTATCTTCTTAAATCCTTGGTTAACTTTCCATTGTATAAACTCTGGAATATATCCAATGTTTAATGCCATGATAGTTGTAGCAGTTGTAACTTCAACTTGTGGTGAAGTGTTATCTAATTTATGGAAAACTTCTTCTTGGTGTTCCCATTGGCTAGGATATCTAATATAATCATTGTGTTCGCCGGCTGCATCAATACTATAATGAAATCTAACTCTTTTAAACTCGGCCCATAGGTCAAACAAATCGTCACGCCATTCTACTGCATTGCTATTATACCGTAACTCAATCTTTTCAGCATAGCCACGCTTAATACATTCTTCAAGTAAATCATAATGTTCGTCGATGATAAGACTTTCACCGCCTGCAAAATACAACTGATAAAGGTTTGGTACTTGATCATACAAGTCTTGCCAAAAACGTGGATTGTTTTTGTGCCAATTATAACTTGCACCATGATTTCTGCCTTTGTTATCCCACTGACTTGTGCCTTTTAGTTTTTCGTTTTTCATGTTTGGATACATTTGTTGCCATTCTTTGATCCACCCACTACTATCATGTGGACTACACATAACACAAGCAAGCTGGCATTTTGTGCCCATTCTAAGGTCAATATATCTAATCTTTGTAGGAATAGTTCCATCTTCATCAGTTTCAGCAGCAAGTTTTTCTAAGTCATATCTGTATCCCCAATACTGACTTTCCCAGTTACGTTTAGACAAATGTCCTGCATCTTCTTCTTTGTAACACTTTAAACAACTTGCAGGTTTTTCTCCACGTAACATCATTTTACGAACGTTACGCATATATGCACTATTCCATGCATCTTCTAAACTTGTGTGATTAAAGTTTGCTGGAATACCATCATCGTTTTTTACAACACCAACTTCGCCGCCGCCAACTTTATTACTACTATCAGGGTCTTGTACACTACTAGCATTAGAAGTACAACAGGTTCTCATTTTGCCGTCTGGTCTGCTAGATAGGTGTAACCATGGCAGTGCACAGAATGTAGGGGATATATTATCAGTCATTTATTTTATTTTTTACCATTTCGTATATGTCTGGATTGATATCTTTAAACTTAATACCTTGAAAGTTATCTAAAATATCAATACTTTTTGCCAAAGTTTTGTATTCTGGTTCATACTTATCATTTGCTAAAACAAGTTGTTCAAAGTTAGCGCCTATACCCTTGTTCATTTTTTCTTTTCTTTCATTTATTTCAAGCTGATATATTGACAAATATTTAGGACGCTGTAAAGGATTGCACCAGAAAGATATTCCATAAGTTTCGCAAAACTTTTCTAGTTTATCTATCATGTTAAAGTTAAGTATATTTATCGTAGCTGTATTACTCAAAATTATATTTTTACTTCTTTCTTTAAGTTGAACCCATTTTTGCACATTATTTTCAATCTGCTCCCAACTTATTCCATATCGTAAACACTCAGCCAACGAGCCAACTGCATCAAGACTAAAACTTATTTCACATTTTTTAAACATCAAAAGTTTATCTATTAGTTCTTGTTTAGGAAAAATACTTCCATTTGTATTAATGAATAAGGATACTTTACTCACATCACAACTATTATACAGTTTTTCAAAAAACTTGTCAAGATGTTTAGCGTAAAAAGGTTCTCCTCCTATAAGCCTTATACTTTCTATACTTGACAGATCTGTTTTATTCCAAACCTCAATGAACTTATTTTGATATTGCTTATATGTTACATTTGTTCTGTTTGTAAACAAATCAATATCATTTTCGGCAAAATCATTTATAACACTTTTTGCACTACCCCATTTACTACTGGCTGCTGGACCGCACATCCTGCACATCATATTACATGTATAGTCAATACTTATTTCTAGTTCAACAGTAGAACCTGTGTCCTGTGTAAGAATATTGTTTTCCACAAGATAGTTTCCATATTGACGTCTACTTTCACGCCCAGATTCCTCATCTTCTTTGCACATCCAACAACCGGTTGGCCACTTGTTTTCTTCTAAACTTTTTTGAATATATTTAAAATGCTTGCTCTTAGATACTTCATCTAAACTATCTACTTCATACAAATATGGTGTATCACCTGTATACTTACAACATGGCAAAATTTTGCCATCCATGTCTACCATGCTTCTTCCATTGTATGCATAAAAACAATTCATACTTTCTCCAACATATAACTAGCCCAAGGATATCGATCTAAAAACTTTTCATTACATTTATAGTCCCAAATAGTAAGAGCATAAAGTTTTAAATCTTTACAATCTTTTATTGTAGGCTGTGCCGTTTCATACATCACCTTTTGTTGAAATGCATACCAACGCCTATTAGCATTTACAAGATTCATATTTACAAATGATTTGTAAAAATCTTCTCTTACGTTTTCTGGAATAAATCTAAAGTTCATAAAATCAAAGTTTTCTATTTCATTGTAATGAACTTTTGCTTTTGGAAACTGATTAGCCCATGCAAAAAAGTTATGTATATCTAAATAGTTTAAAATGCCGATGCACGGATTAATACTTACATTACATTTACTATTGTAAAACTTTATAAAGTTGTTTTCAATACTTTTCCATTTACTAGGGTACCGTTGGTATTCTAGTGTGTCTTTGATTCCATCAATGCTACAGCACAGCCAAGGATTTCTAAATTTTTCAAGTGCTTCTAATATTCTCGGTTTTGCAGATGTTACATTTGTAATAAACTCTACTTCCAAGTTTGTTTTACCCATTTCAACTAGTTTTACTAAAAACTCTTCAACCTCGGGCATTAAGAAAGGTTCACCGCCTGCAAATCTTATCTTTTCTAAATGAGGCAACTTTAACACCATTTCAAGAAACTTGGTTTGATCAGGAACAGGACTAGGAATATCTTCAACTAATGGCGTGTGTATACCCTTGCTTTGGAGTTCTAGTCCTAACTTTACAAGTTGATCTGTTTCTTGAGGCTGACACATTTTACATTGCAAGTTGCACTTATTACTTAATCTAATGTCAACAAACTTTATCCTGGGTTCAGTTTCTGTGCGCATGTCATCAAAACGCCAACTGTGATTGTATTTTTCTTCTGCTATCCAGCAGTTTTCGCAAGCAGGGTGTTTAATACCTTTGTCTAAACTTTTTCTTATTTCTTTAAATGCTTTATGTTTTTTATAATAATCGTCTAGTTTTGTAACATCGCTCCAGTCAACTTTATAGTTGTCTAGATTGGTTTGCATACAACAATGTGTAATATTTCCAGTATTAAAGTATATACTGTTATAAGTTTTTGCGCAATGTAAAGACATACAGTACTTATTTAAACTGCTCTCCGAAAGGGTCAAACTCGATACCACATTTCATGCTACAAACTTTAAGTTTGCCGTTATCACAACCTTTTATATTCCAACTGGTTTCAATATTATCAAAGATGCCAGTTTCAAATACTGCTTTTAAGCCGTGTGTTTTAGCATTAAGTACATCTTTGCCTCCAGCGGCATCTATGAAATGCCATACTTGTTCAGTTTTAGGATCTTTATGCCACCATTTGTACATACGACCAGCAGTCCAACAACAAGGCATTGCAAGACCTTCTGCTGTTATAAACAAGTTGCCTTCGTCTTTAACCTTACACTTAATAGGAACAACATCATAATATGAATCCATACTACCATATTTTTCTAACAACATATCTTGTTTGCTTAATGCTTTATTAAGATACTTTTTTTCAGGCTTTTTTAGTTCAGCAGTTTTATTACCTTTTTTATCAACTGCTTGATGAGATTCTTTTTTATCGCTTTTTGCAGTTACAAATCTTCCTGTTTTCTTTGCTTGGAATCTTTCAAAACCCATTGCCTTACTAAGTTCTTCTGCTTGTTCTACTTGATGTTGGTTATGTTCAAATATTAAGAAGTCCCAACGTGCTCTGCCTCCGGCAGCAATAAAACTACGCATTGCACGTTCTACATTGTCCCAGACAACACCCTGCCTGTAAATATGATTAGTGTCACTAAGACCATCCACGCTGAAAATAACAGTGCCCATCCTGCCAAAGACTTGGGCAAGTTCACGCCACCACGTTTCATCTCTTGCTCCTGCATTTGTGTTCATAGAAAGCCAAATATCTTTGTTCTGCTCTCTAAAGTATTTGAATATTTCTAGTGTATCTCGTGCAACAATAGGATCGCCTAAGTTACCACACATGTACATAGTTTTTAACTGCTTGATAAAGTCTGGTTCAAAGATGCGTTTACAATCTTCCAGTGTAAGCTCGCTCAAATCAATATGAGGATTAACTGCACCTCCGTTTTGATTACGATCACACATTGGACAACTAGCTTGACAGTTTTGTGTGTTTTCTAAATGTATAGTTCTAATATCTTCATACTTGTACATCGTTATCAATCCAACTTTCTAGTTTGAGTAAAAAAGTTTTATGGTGTTCCTCCGGTAAATGATTACATTGATTATCGTTATAATCTAGTTTTTTGCCTAAAATATCAATCATAGGATCCCACACATCTATATTATCATGCAACTTAATCCTTCTTAAATCAATTTTTTCAAAGTTAGGAACAATCAATATTTTTTCATACATACCTGCCATTAGGTTAATCATACCTATTGTTTTTGTAGTTTCTCTCATTGCATATCTTGGAGCAACATTTCGAAAAAAGATTCTTGAAAACCCCTTATATCTTAAATATGGACTTATAGTTTCTTTCAACTCTTTGTCTTTTAACCAAAACCTAGGGGGTTCAACTAACCATTTTGCTAGAAACTGATGATTTTGTTCAAAAAATGACCAGTTTTGTCTCCACGGATCAGTAAGAAAAAAAATCATTACTGTCGACTCTCCGAAAAGGTTATCTTTAACAGCACGGCCTAGTTGCTGCAGAGACCAATCAAGACTGGTACCATCTCGTGCAAAGTTGTGTACTTCATATTTATTTTCTAACTTTTCAGGCCAAGTAAAATTATATATTGTTGTGTTTTTTTGAGCCCAACTGTCGCCAAATATAACTACTCTTTTAGATTTATTCATCATATAGTAACCTTATATCTTTACCAGGACCAGTCTTACTTGGTAAATCACCATATTGTTCTATGTACCACTCGATTACAGCCTTATACCAGTTTTGACTATTATGATGTGCTTTTTTGTTAAACTGCCAAATATTATTATTTGTTGCTTGCATTGTGCTTAAAGCTCTGGCACTTTCTTTTTGTAACTCTCTTAAACTTAAATCTTCAATCATGGACGTCCTATCAACATAAATCTTTTATAACCAGGTAACTCTAGTTCTCCTGCATATTCTAATCTAGACATAGGAAATCTTTTTTTCATATGATCAATACTGTGTACACATTCAACATGATCTTCATGCTCAAACAAGTTATTTGTTTGTATAACAAATAATGGATCAGACGGTAATGGTCTATATTTAAACTTGTAATACCATATGTGATCCATGTGTTCTGCACTTGTGTTAATAATCAAGTTTGGAATAGTTTTTTCTTTATAACTAGTTTCTTTTTTGTAGTTTTTTACTTCGTATTCAACACCAGTCCTACTTAACCAAGGCATTACTGTTTCAGGATTTACATCATCGTCCCTCAAAGGTAAATCAAGTTCTGCAGATTTTACTTTATAATCTTCAATCAAATCAAGATTAAAAACATAATCACTTATTTCACAAGCTGTTTTGTCAATATCAAAAACACGCATCTTATCAAACTCAATACCTGCATTTTCTAAATATAATCTTGTTTGTCCGTACCAGCCTGCATGTACATGAATCATTTCAAACTTGTTTTGAATTTTTTCTAACTCTTGCGACATCCATATTTTACTTTTGACTTGACCTCTACTAAATGCATCAGCTAGATGAGTCATATCATATTCTTTGCGTCCATACTTGTGAAATATATCTAACAACTTTACATTTGGTAATCGTTTACGCATTACACTAACAGTTTCAACAAAATCGATTTCGTTGTCTTCTAATAACTTAAAATAAAAGTTAAATCTTGATAGTCTTTCGGTTGCATCGCCTGCATCTGATAAACACAAGTTCTTTACACTGTTTGCTTTATTATCGCTGAAATATACACTGATTAACTGATCTACAAATAACTTTGCAATGTAATCGTTTTCAAAGTCTAAATAATCTTGAAGTCCATATAACCAACTAGGCGGTTGCATCAAACTGCTCCTTTAACCAATCAAAGTCATTAATTTTTCTCAATGCTTCTATATTTCCTTTATTTTGTTCACCATATTTCTTGCCTGCTTTTGCACCGGCAATAGCATATGACCCAAACTTTCTATCTGCTCCAACATTTGTCCAAGTAAACAATCTGTCATCTGTTTCTTTATCTTGTTGTCTATCGATAACTTTACTACTTAGCTTACAACATTCTCTAAAAGCACTTTTCCAAGTTTCAAAAGGATCAGTATTAAATCCAGTTAACACACTCATTTCACCAACTGCTTTAAACTTGTCGCTTATACTTGTAGTCATATCAGGTTTACTTGTATCCATATTAATGGTAAGTTCTGTTGGAAATAACTTTACACCTCCATAACCGTAAACTAAATCGTTTACAGGATTAATGCTGCGCCATACATGAACTGTATCTTTGTCCCACTGTGCACACTGGTAATCAAACTTAAACTCATCTAAAACAATCGCATCGCCATCAACTATCCAAAACATATGAGTATCAACTTGCTTTGCTGCTTCAATATGCGCTTGGTGAATACCTTTAACGCCATGCACACGTTTTGCATTCGGAAAACGTGTTAGCAGTCTTTGATAGTTTTGATCTGCAAGTTTTTCTTGATAACTAATAAACACAATATCATAAGGCAAAGGTGTGCTTATAACTACAGGAACTTCTTTCTTTGCAGCAATAAACTTGTAGTCAAACTCACGTTTACTAAACTTGCTTTTCTTACTACATAGTACAATACCATCGTGATACTTTCCATTCAAATATACATGATTGATTTCTCTGTTATAAGTTTCGTCATGTGTAAAATATGTGTCAAACTTAAATCTGTCGGTTGGATTTACATAATCTGGTATAATCCAAAACATTTCTGTTTTGCTGTTTTCAAGAGCATTTAAATAATCTTCATATGTCTTAGGATAGAATATGTCATATTTTAAAGGACCACTTGCTTTAATATTCCACTCTTTTGCATTTACTAAAAACCTGTGTTCTATTTCTTTTTTTGTTACAGGTGTGTGTTTACTGAGTAAAAACAACCCGTTTCTTTTATCATCACAATGTATAAAGTTATGATTTGTTTTTCTGTCATATGTATTATCGTGCGTAAAATATAAGTTCGGAATATCTGCTTTTATATTTGCACTACTCATCCAAAACATTTCAGTTTTGCTATTATCAAGTGCGTATAGATAATCTTCATAACTATCAATATCAAATACATCATACTCAATAGCAGTGCTACCTATGATGTTCCATTCTTTGCGATCTACAATATGTCTAAACTCTACTTCTTTTTGTGTTAGGGGTCGATGCTTGCTGCAAAGAAATAACCCGTTATACAGATTATTATCTTGCACCCTGTGAATAAATGCATGATTACGTTTTCTATCATACTCGTTATCATGTGTAAAGTATATATTAGGAATATCTGCTTTTATATTTGCACTACTCATCCAAAACATTTCAGTTTTACTTTCCTCTAGTGCTTGTAAGTATTCATCATACGAGTCAATCTCAAATACAGGATATTCTATTTCTTGGCTTGCAACAATATTCCATTCTTTTGCATTTACAATAAATCTATATTCTATTTCACGCTCTGTAACAGGCGAATGTTTACTAAACAAAAACAAACCATTTCTTTTATCATCACAGTGTATAAAGTTATGATTTGTTTTTCGATCATACTCGTTGTCGTGCGGAAAATATAAATCAGGAATATTGCTGAGAATATTATTACTATCTCCCCAGAACATTTCAGTTTCACTATTTTCTAATGCTACAATATAATCTTCATAACTATCAATAGTAAAAACATCATACTTTGTTTTTGTGCTACCAACAGTATCGTTGTGTTCTATTTTGTTGACTAAAAATCTGAAGTCTATTTCTTTTTGTGTAGCAATCTTATTTTTGCTACACAAAAACAGTCCGTTATATGCGCCAAACTCGGTTATCCAAGCATGATTTTGTTTACGTAACTGAGATTCATGATGTGTAATATAATAAGAATTTACTAGTTCTTTATTATGTTGTATATTTTTTGAACTTACCCAAAATAGTTGTGTACTACTGTTTTCACTTGCAAACAAATAGTCATTGTAGGTATCTACATAAAATAAGTCAAACGGCTTAGGAACACTTGCTTGTATATCAACTTCTTTACGATTTACAAAAAACCTATGCTCAACTTCTTTTGAAGAAATATTTCTAGTTTTTGGAATCAATGCTATTCCATCATAATAGTTTCCATTCTTAAAAACATGAACATAATCTTTGCTCCAGTCATCAACTTCATAGTCAAAGACAAAGTTGTCATCGACTAACAAGTCATCAAAAACTAGATAGTAAAAATCCGTAAGTGCTAAATTTTTTGCTTGCTCGATGTCTTTGGCAAACTTCAATAAAGGCAAACGTTTTTTTAATATGCTGTAATCTTTTGTTTTTTGTGGCGAAATATATATAATATCGTACATTATGTCCAGTATATAGCAAATAAGAAAGGTTGTCAATATTTATGTAAAGATAAATATGTTATAAGGAGATTTCTATGAGTTTTTCAGAAGGTGCATCATATAGAATAAACATCATGGGCGAAGACAGCTCAATGATTTTGGATAGCTACACAAGCAGAGTGAAGGCAACGATTGTTGGTGCAGATAATACTGTTTTAGTAGACAAAGACACAAATACTATCCTTGCAGATCTGAGTGCTAACATAGTAGACACAGACGGAAATGTTGCATACAATACGTCTACCAATACATTTTCTGGTAACTTACAAAATGACGTTGGCGGTATTGCATTTAACAAAAATACAGGCACGTTCTTTGGTAATTTTAGAGGTACATTTAGAGCCCATGACGGCGATGTAATAATCAACCACGAAACAAAATCTCTTTATGGTGGGTTACAAGGCGACCTATATGATGTAAACGGTGTTAAAGTTTACGATCATGCCACAAATACATTTACCGGAACCTTTGTAGGAAATGTTACAGGTAATGTCACAGGTGATGGTAGCAACTTAACTAATGTAGATGCAGATTCTTTAAATGGATTAGATCCTACTTACTATCTGGACTGGCGTAATATAACAAATAAGCCTACAAATGCAGCAGAATACGGTATCGAAGGAGCAACCGTTACCGATTTTGACGATTTAGAAAATACTCCTACAACACTTGCAGGATACAATATTATAGATGGTGCAACTAGACAATATGTCGACGATGCGGTTGCAGATGCAAGACCTACTCAACTAACCAAACCCAACGGCGAGACAGTTGTTGATGTTCCTAATAGCAGATTCTATGGTACTTTGATTGGTGATATTTTAAAACCAGATGGTACACCTATATTCGAGGATGGAAATATTAGTGCAACTATTAAAGGAGCACAAGTAGTTGATTTCCAAAATACTGTAGTTCTTGATGCTCAGAGTAAAACATATCACGGTAATATACATGCAGCAGACGATAGTTTACTTCTAGACTATACCGACAGATTGTTCATAGGTAAACTAGAAGGTGATGTTTTTAGCAGGACAGGTTTACTTATTGATGCAGAAACAGGACTAGCAACCCTTAACCTCAAAGGTAATCTAATAAACAAATGGGGTGCCTATGCGTATGATATTAACAATGACACATTTTCAGGTACATTTAGCGGTTCTATTGTAGATAGTTCTGGAGATGTTGTTATTGATACAAATGCTAGAATATATCTGCCACTGAGTGCTAACATTATTGACGAAGATGGTTTGGTTGTATACGATAATGTTACAAGAACTTTCAATGGTAGTTTTATTGGTTCTTTATCAAATCACGATGGCGAAATAATAGCAAACAGTTTAACAAAAGATTTTTATGGAAACTTCAATGGTAACGTTTACAACACGTTAGGAAATACTATTGTAGATGCAGAAGCAGATATTTTCTACGGAACATTAAGAGGGTTAACAGCAGGAACACTTGTACACGACGAAACATTAGAAACAGTATTTGATATTACTGAATCAAGATTCTATACAACTGTAACTGCACCTACATTCAGAGGATCTCTTGCAGGTGATTTAGTTGATTCAGATGGTATTGCTGTAGTAGAATATGCAACAGGTAACATAAATGCAAATGATATTAGAGGCAACCTGACTGGAAATGTTGTAGGTAATGTTACAGGTAACTTAACAGGAAATCTCTTAAATAACGGTGGTACCACACTAATTGACGCTGTCAATAGTACAATAAAAGGTAGCATAGTTGATTTTCATGGAAATGTTGTAATCAACCAACAGACAAAAAGAGCAGATCTTTCAACAGTGGTTACAGGTACATTAGATGCACAGCTAGTGGAAACTGATGCTGTAAGCATTAGTGGTAACATTAGTATCAATCAACCAGTAGACGGTCATGCTCTACTTATTAATGCAGTGCCGTTAACAGGCAGGTTGCATTCGCACGATATGGGTATTATTATAAAGAAATCAAATGGAACATACGATGATCCAACACCCATTAATGCAGGAGATCACATTAGTGCAATAGGATTTGGCGGAAGAACACAACACGCTCCAGACGACGACGATCCAGGCTGGACTGATTACGACTATCAAGTTGCAGGTAGTATTGGATTTAGAGTTGCAGCAGATGCAGACACTAGCAGTGAATGTATGCCAGGCGAGTTTGTATTAAGTGTATGTGATTATGACGGTAATCGACAAGAGCCTGTATTAGTAAATGCAAATGGCGAAATGACAGCTAAAATAAAAGATCTTACAGTGGTAGGAGAAACAGGAAACACACCTGCAAGTTCAGCAGCACCAAGCGAATGGTTAGAAATCACTGTGAACGGCAACACTAGATACATGCCTCTTTACACTTGACACACAAACTAAAACCATAGTATAATAATAAAATGGATTATATGTTGTATTACAACAATGTTCCCGGTAAGGGCCGTTGTAGAAATAACTTGATTTATACCAGTTTAATAAATGCAGACAAGACAGTGTTTTGTCAGCACTATTGGAATGATCCATCATACCACAAAGGCATGAACAAAGTGGTAGATCCTAGTCTCATGCAAGAAAAGTGGAACAGAGATCTCAAGTTTAGCAACATCATGTTAAACAACAATCCCACAGTTGTACCTAAGCTGGCTAATGTTGATTTGAAAAACAAAAGATTGTGCTGGCGCATACAAGGTGTAGACTTTTGGGAACGCACAGGCTGTACACAGGACTTTGATAATGTATTAAAAGACTGGCAAGAACAAATGCTGGACATTCTAGCAGCATACAGAAATCTAGGTATTTGGAAATACAGTTTGCATCCAAGCAGTTATTTTGTAGTTAATGGCAAACTCAAAAGCATCAATCACTTTTTTTGCTATGAAGACAACGAACCTGAAATATGCATTGCAGATTGCTTGTCGCACATCAGTGAAGATAGACTATCACAGTTGATGCCTATGGTAAATGCAGCAGGATTGGATTTACACAAGCCTGTGCCATTTGCAGTATTAGGACAACTGGCGCTTGATAGCTTTGCAGATAGCTATCCTGCAGATTTTATTGCAAAGGCCAAAGAAATATATGTATAGTGTAAAAAAATACAATCCTATGTTGGATTTAGATGATTTTTATGCAGAAGCAGCCCGTAGAGGTTTTGAAAACAACAGCAATAGACAAGTATTAGCAGAAAGTTTTGCACATTTTGATGCAAGCAGCGTTTGGCTGTTGTATTGGAATGACAAACCTATGGGCAGTGTAGCAGTGCACAGTTTAGAAGAACTACCACTAGGTGATGCATATCGTATTGGTGCAAGAACTTGTTTACTTACAGGTATAGATCCACATGGTAGATTGTTTACACGTAATCAAATTAAAACACATCAAGGTCCTGCTCCACAAATATTATTACCAGTGTGCATGGAATGGGCAGGATTAGACAAAGATTTGTATATAAGCAGTAACGATAGTCCAGTTGCAACACAGCAGCATGTGCATAGATTTTACTGCCCACTGTTACGCAGCGTAGGTATATTGGAAGATCCTATTGAGTTGGATTATCGCAACGAGTTTCAATATTTTTGGCGAGTAAATACCAAAGAGTTTTACAGACAACTAGAAGAACATTGGTGGGACGATTGTAGAGCAGCTATGATTCAATGGCGTAAAGATTATTCAGGCGAAATCCGAACTCCGTGGGTGTGATACTTTTTAGTTCATCCATGTAATAGCGTTCTACTTCAAATGCCACACCTCTTGATGTTTGTTTGAAGTTGCTGATAATGCCTTTTTTGTTTGCCCAGTTGAGCCAAGGTGACAAATGTTTGTCAAATGCAAATCTAGGATTTTCACCACCTGGTGTAATCAATACCTTTTCTGCATCTAGCAAAGAGTTTTTGCGCAACAACTGTCTAATCACAAGTTGAAATCTAGTGTGTTCGCCAAAGTTGGCAGCACTGTGAGTTTTGCCTGCATCCATTAGATACACTTTGCCATCCGGTTCGAGAAAATAGTTGACATTGCTGTCTATGTCTATTAATGCAGCACAATCGCCTGTGATGTTAACATGATATCTATCGTCAATATCACTGTGTGCATAATAGCAAGTGCCCGATTCTTGTCGTATGATTCTTGCTTCGCCACAGAACGGCAGTTTGTCCAATAGATTGGCTACTGGAGTGCCGGAATATTCATCTTTGACTGTCCATTTATCGTAAAAGAAGTCACCTGTGGGTTTGTTTAGTGTAAGCCTGTCTACATCTCTTTCACAAATGCTGTGCAAGTATGCAAGCTCACTGTGACTTACTGAGTAAATCGTGTTTGCTATCATATTGGTATTTAGTCAATAAGTACAGTATGAGAATATTAATGACAGGTGCTACCAGTGATGTAGGCAGAGTTGTGTTTGATCATATTGCTCCCAATCATCATGTTGCTTGTATAAGCAGAAGCACAGGCTTTGACTTGAGATTTCCTGAAAAGAATCTAGAATATCTAGTACAAGACTATGATGTGTTTATAAATCTTGCAAACATTGATTATTTTCAGGGAGATGCGCTGTATCAAGTTTATGATGTATTTGAAAAACAACAAACTGATACGCCAAAAAAGATAATCAGTTTTGGTAGTTTGGTAACTGAACTGCCTATGCGTATTATTGTGGACAGTAACAATGCATACTACAATAGATCAAGAGAACAAAGCGAATACATAGGACAAAAACTTTACTTGGAAAAGGTACACAACGAGTGTGTACAACGACATTTAGCAGGCTACAGCAAAGATTATGCTATGCCGCAAAGTGTGTTGCTCAAACTGGGCAATGTGTTTGAAAAAAAGGAACGCAATCACGAGCCTTACACTACACAAGCACAGTTGTTGGAAGTAATAGACGCTGTATTACTAGGCTCAAACTATATTCCCACACTTGAAGTGCGTTGGAACTAGTAATGGTCTAGTAACCCAATGCCTGTACGATTTCTAAACTTTTCTGTAAACACACCATCAATACGCATACCATAACTTTGCTGCATCAGTCTGTCGCCACCATGCCAATCTTGGTCATTCCAAAATGCTGCACGACTGTTGATGTAAACTTTGCGTTCGGTTTCAGGATCCCAAATGTAAAATGGTGCTCTTGTGTTGGGTCTTATGTGTATAAACTCGTTTCTGTGGTCACTGTAATCTTGTATGCCGTTGCTACCGTCTAAATCTCTGTGTTCAAACGGAATACCATCATGTTCTCTGTGAAAAAACATAACTCTACCCAAATGTTCAAACACTTCACCTTGCAAACTTTCAACCCATTTTACAACATTAGGAAAAAACTCTGCTTCTGGCGCTAGATTGCGTTTTGCAGTTCTGTCATTCCAACTGCCTTCTTCCCACAAGAAGTAATAAATGTAAGGATCATATGCACCCATTGCCATTTTTAGATATCTTGTGAACTTGTTTCTTGTTTCATGATCTTTGATGTTGCAGTACAAGTCCCAACCACCTATCTTTACAGGATCATCGTCGGGCAATGCTAGGTATTCATCAAGTGCAGCAAATATAGGCTTCCAGTTTAATGTATAACTCATGTACTTTGGATCAAATCCTGGTTTCATCCATGTGCCTTCTTTGGCATACATCCTGCCTTCGGCAAATCCTCTGTATATTTCAGGTTGCAATCTATCAAACTCGTCAAGATCAACCCAAGCACTCATATCAATGTACGGCACACCGCCTATACCTCTAATCATAGCGTTTTCCTATAATGTTCATTGTAAACTTTTTTTGCAATCCAGCATTTACACCAGCGTGATAGTCTCTCCAACTGCCCCATTGATAAACATCTCCTGCTGTATATCCGTATGCACACTCGTTGCCTACAAAAAATGCATGTCCTGGTACGCTTTTTGTGATGTGTACATGGTATCTTTCTACACCGGGTTGGTCAAACACTGTTTCGTCGTCTTGAAAGTCATAGTGCAGTGGAGCATATTCTCCAGGATGTATAGCACTGATCCATGTGCTGATGTTTTCAATTCCAATCCAATCGCATACCTTGGTTACTACACTGTGTGGAAAGTTTTCTCCACTCAAATACATGTCCCAACCTACTGTACCACCAGCATCAGTCAACACATAGCCAGCATCATTCCACTGTTTGTGCATTCCGTTTGCGTTAGGATGGTCTGCTTGGTGATGTCCTGGTCCTCTTTTTACAGGAGGACAGTGCATGAGCTGCACCAACAGTTGTGTCCAGTTTACTGCATCACAGTTTCCTACATATCGCATCTTAACCCCACATAGTTGTATTGGAACTTGGGTACCATACTTGCGTTTACACCTGCATGATAGTCAGTGTAATGGTCCCACTGATACACACTGCCAACTGCATCGTTGTAACAAATACCATCTTTCACAAAAAATGCTTGTCCAGGATGCCACGGTGATATATTTGCAGTATATCTCACAACATCATCAAAGGGCAAATCTGCATCGTCTTGATGCCAATCCCAATGCCAGGGTGCTGTTTTGCCCGGCTTAACACAACTGATCCAACTTCTTATGTGTGTTGCACCTACATATTTTTCAAACAGTTGTGTTACACCCGGATCATAATCTTTGTCTGGATAAAAGTTCAACCATTCAATGCTGTTCATGTTGTAGCCAGCGTTCTTTAGATTGTTGAACATGTTTGTTACAGGCGGCACATCCGGCAAGTTTGCACTGCTGTTGTATCCTGCATCAATGTCTAACCAATCTACAAGGTTGTTCCAGTCTATTGTGTTGCATACACCAATATATTGCATATGGTATTTATATACCTATAAGTACAGTATGATAGATGTTGATCCAAAGTATAAAAAGATAGGCATAAGCATCAGTGGCGGAGCAGACAGTGCATTACTTGCTTGGATGATTTGCAAACAAAGCAGAGCACAAATGCATTTTGTTTATCAAATCCGCATGTGGAAGACTAGACCGTGGCAAGAATACTATGCAGATAGAGTTATACGTTGGTTTAGATACAACTTTCCGCATGAGTTTGTAGTACACAAGAACTTTGTGCCGCCTGAAATGGAAGAGCCACACACAGATTATATCACAGACGAATACGGCCAACAAAAACCAGGCAACAGAATCATACTGCGAGCACACAATGAGTACATTGCACACACTCAAAAACTAGATGCATGGTATGCAGGTGTTACACTAAACCCACCTGTGACACTAGAAGGAGAACTAGAAGACAGAAACACACCTAGTTATGAGAAACATAAAGTTATACACGGTGTAAATGTGCATCATCCTTTTGTGAATCATGCCAAAGATTGGGTGATGAGACAGTACTTGGACAACAACTTGCACGAACTGTTGAGACTTACTCGCAGTTGTGAAGGCGAGTTCGAAGGCATTGATTATACCAACTATCGCTATGGTGAAGATGTATACGAATGCGGCGAGTGTTTTTGGTGTAGAGAAAGAAAATGGGGCTTGGATAATGCATTCCAGTAAAACATTTTGTATGCATCCTTTCACAGGACTTGCAACAAGAGAAGACGGTGCTATCAAAGTGTGCTGTCGCAGTCAACCTATTGGTTGGATACAGAACGAAACACTGGAGCAAGCATGGAACAACGATGCTATGCGCAGTGTAAGAAAGCAAGTTCTCAACAATGAGATACCAGATGTATGCGTACCTTGCTTTGATTTAGAAGCACAAGGCGTAGAAAGTTTAAGACAAAGACATATTCGAGATAGTTTTCCTGATGCTAGAATAAACCTGTACCCAAATGCATTGGATAAACTTAACGACGACTATACTATGCCATTTGAGTTTCCTACTATTGAGATAAAAATCAATAACTTGTGCAATCTCAAGTGCAGAATGTGCAATCCACTGGACAGTACACAATGGAAAGATTGGGAACAAGTAGAACAGTTTTATGCAGAAGAAGGCAACTACCTAGTAGATGCTGTGCGCAAACTAGGACTAACACGAGCACCATACATTGGTCTGTTTGAAGACAGTGCAGAGTTTTGGAGCAACCTTGAAAAACTGTTACCATATTTCCGCAGAGTAGAGTTTGCTGGCGGGGAGCCACTGATGGATCCTAATCATTACAAGATATTAGACTTATTAGCAACACACGGTGAGAACATAGAACTAAAGTATGCTACAAACGGTACAGTAACGGGTATAAAGGGTGGAAGGACAATACACGACTACTGGCCCAAGTTTAAAAACATAGTCGTAAATGTAAGCATAGACGGTCTACACGATGTGTATGAATACATTAGAGGAAATGGTGTGTTTAGTGAAGTAGAAGAAAATATCAAAATCTTCAAGAGCTTTCCTAATGTTAAATATGTTGTAGGTGCTTGTACTGTGCAAGCAGGCAATGTCATGCAACTGCCCGATATTATTGACTACTTTTTAAACACCATGGGTATTGTGTTTTATTCACACAGAGTAAACTATCCAAATGTGTTAAGTGCGCAATGTTTGCCTCTGGAATACAAGCAAGTTGTTGTTGACCAATTAACCACAATGAAAGAAATAGTGCCAAAGTATCCTATTATGAGTGTGGATGATAGATTATTGCCAATAACACTACAACAAATACAGGATAATATCAACTTCTTAATGGCTAGAGACTTGAGCGACAAATGGCCACAAACACTGGAGTTCAATCACAGACTAGATGCAAGTAGGAATCAAAGAAAGTTTGAGGAAGTATGTTTAGGGTAGAAAATCGCTGGCCACATTATGCAGACAGTGTGAAAATAGAATGGAATCTAGGTAAACGCTGTAATCTAGATTGCACATATTGTCCTCCTGAAATACACGACTTGATAAGTCCACACACAAATGCAGGCAAACTATTCGACACTGTTGACGAGATAAGCAAAATACCAAATGCTAGAATCAGCTTCACAGGTGGAGAACCAACTGTGCATCCTGCTTTTGAAGATTTACTAGAGTATGCAAGACCCAAGATCAAATGGTTAAGTGTTACAACCAATGGCACAAGGACTACAGAGTTTTATGAACGCATACCTGTAAACTATATTGTGTTCAGTTTACACTTTGAGGATCCTCAGTGGAGTAAAAGATTATACAATATTATGAACTTTGCAACTGCAACAGAAAGTTTGAAGTTTCCAAAGGATTATCATATTGCACTAATGGCACATCAGGATCATATGAGTGATGTCAAAAAAGCAGCAGCATATCTAACAGGACACGAAATACCATACACAGTTAGAAGAATAAGATGGACAGAAAAGCACGATTGGTTTGACGATTTAAAATACAATCAAAATGACTTGGATTGGATAATGCGCAACACTGCAACTGCTCAACCCAATACACTGATAGACCAACACGAACTAAAGCACGCCAACGATGTAATAAAAGAACATCTAAATCAGTTCGAAGGATGGAACTGTATGGCAGGTATAGAAAGCCTAATGATAAACTGGGACGGTGAAGTACACAGAGCCACTTGTAGAGTAGGTGGAAGTTTGGGCAATATATACAATAACACATTTAAACTACCAGAGGAGCCTGTTGTTTGCACACGCAAGTGGTGTACTTGTGCCGCAGACATTAATATAACAAAATGGAAGTAGAAGCAATAAAACTAGCCAAACCCGAACCCATGACAGTTACATGGGATATAGGGCGCCGTTGCAACTTTGACTGTACTTACTGCGAAAGCAATAGACACAACACATACAGTGCACCTACAAGCTGGGAAGAACTGTTGCACACATATGAGTTTGTTAAAAACTACACAACGATGTACAACCAACCAAATGCAAACATCAACTTTACGGGCGGTGAACCAACTGTCAATCCTAGATTTTGGGACTTTGTACAACACATAAAAGATACCAGTGACTTTACAGTAGGACTTACCAGTAATGGCACATGGCCAGAAAAACACATAGACGCTATCAAACAAAATATTGTGGGTGTTACATTGAGTTATCATGCAGAAGCAAAACACTTCAGCAAACAAAGAACCATAGACAATGCTCGAGTGTTAAAAGACAACGGTGTATGGCTAACAGTTAATGTAATGATGCACACAGACCACTGGGCAGAATGTGTAGAAACAGTTGACATTTTGCGAGAATATGGTATAATAGTATTTCCTACTATTATTGGAGACGGTAACTTGGGCACAACAGAGTGGTTCAAAGACGGCGAAGGTGTATTGCGTAGAACAAGTCATCCTTACACGCAAGAACAGCAAGCATGGTTTTTTGACTACCACGGCATTGATGCAGACACACAGGAACAAATATTAAGTGGCAATCAAATGCCACGAGGTTGTTGTGGTAACAGAGACATACTGGGCAAGTGCAACAACTGTTGGAGCAAGATCAGTGCTGTAAACACAAACTTCAAAGGTTGGTATTGCAGTGTAAACAAACACTTTTTACACATAGACCAACACACACAAAAAGTGTATCATCATCAGACTTGCAAAGCCAAGTTTGAAGGCAGAGGTGCAATAGGCAGTTTACGCAACACAGATGGTATACTCAACTATGTGCTGGAAAACCAAGATAGAACTATTGTGTGTCCAAACAGTAGGTGCGGATGTGGCATGTGTGTGCCCAAAGCACAATCAAGGAGCGAATATGAAAGCATTACCAGACCTACCACTGTATGATCAAGTGACTTGGATATTCCAAGAAAGCAACTTTGATTACATAGAACTGGATTATCCTATGCTGAATATCAACCAGTTCAAAGCAGAAGCAGAACTTGCAGATGATTATTATGTAGATCACAGAGATGAAAGCACAGGCGAAGGCTCACACCAAGGGTGGCAGGCTTGCACACTGTACGGCATAGACACAGACAAAACCAATCACTGGTGGGTGTACGATTACGAACTGCCTCCTACACACGATTGGACAGAACTTGGCAACTTGTGTCAGTACATCAAAAACTTTTGGTTGCAGTTTCCTGCAGAGTTTATATACAGAAGTAGATTTATGAAACTTGGTGCAGGTGGTATGATAGACACACACAACGACAATCCAGGTGACATAGATTTAAGTGCATGGCACACACTGCAAATACCAATCAACACTGCAATCAATCATCCTGTAGGATGTGAGATGCGTGTAGAAAACACTGTTGTTCCATTTGCTGACGGAAAACAGTTTTTGGTAAACATTTTCAAAGATCACAATGTGCATAATCCAACTGACACAGATAGAATACACAATATCACACATGTTATTCCTGGCAGTATGCACACACTATTTGCAAATCTTGTTGTAAGGAGTTATAAGAAGCAATATGATAAAGTATCCAGGTAAGTTTCACAGCAGAGAAGACTTTTGTGTTGTTATTGTAGACGATACTCACAAGTACTCTGGCATTACAAAAGAATATGTTAAAAATCAAGCAGATTATACAATACAGAACTGTGTAGGTATGAACTTTGATGTGTATGTTACAAGAGATGAAGAACATACACTTGCTCAGTTGGACTACGAAAAAGCTGTTGTTATAAGTGCTGGCACAGAGTTTTTACACGGCGAAGATTTTTTTGATTCAATAAAAGGTGATTATTATCTGCTAGGACACCTTTTAGACATGGGAGATGCATATTTTCATTTACATGAACAATGCTATGTCATTAATTTAAAAATGTTAGACACAGAAATCGGACAAACAGAACACTGTACATATAACAGACAAGTAATACCTGTAAAAAGTGACGAAAACATTCATGACGATTATACTCCTTTATGGATAGACACTGGATATAAGTTTTATAATTATCGACACAAACTACATGGATGGAAAGTTATTAGCCATGGTATTAATAACGGACATAAGATGTATGCATTTAACGAGAAACAACGTAACTCAAAAAACTACATTTATCCAAACGGCACTGGCATAGATTATTTGCATAAAAGATATCATTACTCTATTACAGATTTAGTTTACAAAGAAAATACTGGTAGTGACAACTTACCAGACAGGGCAAGGAATTGTTTGGTTGCTGTTTTGCCTGCAAGCGGCAATATGTATGAGTACATAGGCAGACCTGATACTCATTACAAGTTTTTTGATCATTCACCTAAAGCAATAGAATACATTAAAGAAAAAACAAGTCATTTGAGTGCAGAATATCACGTTATTGATGTTATAGCTAACACAGAAGACTTTATCGAAATGATAGGATTTAACGGAGGACTTACATATATCGAAATGAGTAATGTTTTTTGTTTCGAATGCACTACTCCATTCTATAGCACAGAATATAGAAAACAAAAAGAACAGAAAATTATTGAGTTTGCAGATAATATTGGAGCAATGGTACACTTTGATCAACGAGCAGGAGATCTTAACTTGTTACCTTATTGGCACTACTAATTTGTTCACTTGGGGATACAAGTTTATCCCCACAAGTCCTAGCACAAGTATACAGTTTATTAATAGTCCAGTATTTTTGCCAAACGTTTTGATATTCTTTTCCGTTTACTATTTGTTTAATATCTTTTTCTAAAACATTTGTATTACCAAGATCTGCTAATAACTCCTTATACTGAGATTCAATATGTAATCGTATATCATCTAACTTAGGATTTTCATAAGGCTGATAAGGAATACTTGCCAAGAAACAACACGGAAAAAGGTTTTTATGGGCATCAATATAAACTTCTTTAGCATGTTTTGAATAACAAGAAATATTTGTATTGTCAACAAAATCTTGAATGTTGTTTATCTCATTGTCTGATAATTGAATATTATTTGCCTGTGAGCTAGGATATAAAAAATATTGAAAACGTATTTTACTGTCAAATACTGCAAAACTATCATCGAAAGCAAACCTACTACTGTGCTTCAAATAAAAATCTGAAAATCCATATGCTTTACTAAGTTTTTTTGCTTCAGTAATCTGATGTTCGTTATGTTTAAATGCTAAGAAACTCCATATAGCGTTACCCCCATTGAGCATAAAATGTTTTGCATGGGATAACACTCTATCATATGTTGTTCCTATTCTATACATACTGTGTGTATCGCTTAAACCATCTATGCTAAAGATAACTTTATGTTTTTTTGGTAAGCATGAAACTAAACTTTGCCACCAAGCTGGTGTATGCATACCTCCATTTGTGTGTATTTCCACACTTAGATTGTATTCTTTAATATACTGCAATATTGGTAATATGTCTTTACATATCATTGGATCTCCAAAGTTACCACAAATATAAAAATGTTCTATTGAAGATATAATTTCTTTATGAAATACTTTTTTAAAATCGTGTATCGTCCAATCTGCTATGCTAATACGACTATTTTCCAATCCTCCATGCCAGTTGCGATCGCACATAGGACACGATGCCTGGCATCGATTTGTAAGTTCTATATGTACAGTTTTTATTTCTTTAAATGGTATCATATAATGCTTTCGTCCTTGCTTTGGGTGCACATACACCGCACCAGCATGATTTCTTTTTACACACTATTGTGTCAGTGGTGCCTAGCCTGTCCAATATTTCTTTTGTGTTGTTAAGTGTACCAATAGGGCCTATACCACCGTCCCAGTTCATTCTACAGTCTTTGTTGGTGTAAACCATTTTGCTGTGTTGTTGCACATATAAAAAATGTTTGTCTACACTACAATGCCACCCTTCAAAACGATTTTCAACTTTGTCCACAGTGCATCCATCTGCACAAAGTTTTGCTCCACCGCAACAAGCTCTTTTGTCACTGGTGTTAAATCCACGAGTGATTATAGCCAACAATTTTTTGTTTAACTTGGTAGGAGATTCTCCACGCAGGTATTTTACTTGTTCAGCATTGTAGTTGAATCTAAAATCTAACCAATGATGATCTATTTCTCTCAAGTGGTAAGGCACATTTGATTTTTTGCACCACTCAACCATAGCTACACATTTTTCCCAATGCTTTGGATGCATCATTATGTTGACTTGAAACTGTTTGTTAGCAACTTTTAATCCCAATACATTGTGTTTGAAAATCTTTACCTGCTTTGGTTCTGTTTCGGCATGAAAGGTAACAGTGTAGTAATCAATGTACTGCATCATTCTATGCCACAGTTTCTTTCCTACAACACCGTTTGTGATAGTGCTCACATTTATATTTTTTCCTGTGTCTTTTATTCTGTAATGCAAGTGTTGAAAAACATTGAGTATACCAAGTTGAAAGAAACTTTCGCCGCCCTGTATATTGATACCTGCATACTGTTGATCTACAGGCTTTGTGTCTAATATTCTACTGGTATATTCAACTATAAAATCAGATGTGGCCAAACAATCCTGCCAGTCAGGATGATCGGTTTTGTTATCATGGCCATCTCCACAGTACGAACAATCGAGATTACACTTGAGAGTAGTTTCCCATTGCACATCAAACATTTTAGGATTTACAGGTTTTAAAATGTCCATTTTGTTGCTCCCATTTCTCCACTACATCCACAGTATGATTGCTCACATATCACAGGCTCTGTTCTTGCTGTAAACTTGTTTACAAAATCAGCATCATAAAAGTTACAATCGTATAAATGCTGTTGACAGTTTCCAGTTAACGCTCCGTCTCTAAATATTTTTAAAACATCTAATCCAAGATTACAATAAAATCCTACAAAGTTATTGTATCCATTTATGTGAAACCAGTTGTCGTTGTCAAGTTCTATAGTGTCTGTGTCTGTTTCGACTAATATTCGTGTTTGCGGCACTCGTGCAGCGTTTTTGTACCAATCAAGTTCTGGATACCTTTTAACACTATTGCTCAAGTATTCTTTTTGTGCTTCTGTGTATTCTGTAGGACCTATCACAGGCTTTGCTATAACTGTAAACGGATATTCACTATTTGTCAACTGATGTACTATATCAACACATTTGTCAAAACACAACGGATCCATCAACACATCTGCATTGCACTCTATATTGTGTTGATACAGTAAATCTAACAATGCTTTGCTATGCTCAACTTTGGTATATTCGTGATGTATGCTTACATTTACTATGTCAAAACAATCTATATGCCGTTTCCACCAACCGATACTTTTGCTGCCATTGGTGCTTATTTGATAAACAACATCAAACTCTGCTTTGAGTTTGTGCATCACAGACGGTAAGCCTTTCCATATAGTAGGTTCGCCGCCGATGAAATACAATATCACAGGTTTGTTGTAACTGTGTAACAAATGTCTTAAGTTGTTGTAAAAAAGTTCTTCATCTGGCCAAGGCATAGTACCGCTGTTACTGTCAGGAAAACAATAACTGCATTTGAAATTGCAGAGATTGCCCAACATTATTTCAATGCGTAATCTAGTGCTGTTGTTGGATATCGACTTTATCATAACAAATGTGCAAGTTCAGGAAATACATCCCGTGCATTTACTCCTCTTATTGCATCTAGTTTGTTTACATACTCTTTGAAGCCTGGCAACAAATGACTGTTGTCCTGTGCATCCATGTGATTTAGTATTGCTTCCCAACGGCGCCAACCATATGGATTCTGTTCCCAAAACACAGGATCCTTTGTGTAAAAGTCGTACAAGTAACTTTTGAACTTGGCAAACAAATCTCTTATTTCTGCTTTGTCCTCTTTGGGCAATATTTGTATACTCATAAATGTTGGAATATACAGCAAATGCATGTTTATTAAGCCGCCGCCTGCTCTAACACCCCTAATCATTTCAGTGTTTACTTTGCTGAAGTTTTGTGTGTTTTTCCAATGTATAAAATCAGGCAAATGCTTGATATTGAATATTTGTATAGCAGTGGCAATGCTTGGACGAATGTTGTCAGGTGTGCGATCCAACATGTGCAAGTTGCGTTCTACAGTTGCCCAATCTGTTGGGTACCTAATGTAGTTGTTTCTAGGGCCAGCAGCATCAATACTTACACCCACTTTTACTAGATCAAAGTGTTTCCAAAGTTCGATAAGATCCTCGTCTACAAGAATACCGTTGGTGTTGTATCGCAATCTAATATGTGTATTATGCCCACTGCGTACTATTTCTTCAATAAACTTTTTGTGCTCTGCAATCATTAATGGCTCGCCACCTGCAAAGTACACTTCCTTCAAGTTGGGTATTTGCTTGTACAACTGTTCCCAGAATATTTCATTTTCATGCCACTTGTTGTTGAAAGCAGCTTTGTCCCATTGCATTTGTCGCTTTACTTCAGGATCTTCCAGTTGTGGTTCTAGCACTTTCCAGTCTTTTACCCACTTACTGCTGTCATGAGGTGAACACATTACACACTTGATATTACATGTGTGTCCTAATCGCAAATCCAAGTATTGCAGTTCTTCTTTATAACTACCATCTTTGTCTGTTTCGTTGAGCAGTTCTTCTACATTGAGTCCACGCTCCATCCATGTTCCTGTTTCCCATAGGCGTTTGCTAACAACACCCTGCGACTCTTCGGCAAAGCACTTGGTACAACTTGCAGGCACTGCACCTTCCATCATGGTTGTGCGCACACTTTTCATGTAATCACTGTTCCACGCTTGCATAGGTGTGACAGTGTTGAAGTTGATAGGATCACCGTTTTCTTGTTTGACTAATCCTACTGTGTGATCCGATCCTGCACCACTAGCATTAGCACTGCAACACAATCTCATGTCTCCGTTGGGTCTTGTTGCCATGTGTATCCACGGCAATGCACAAAATGTTGGAGTGGTTTTTTCAGCAATAGTGTTTTGCACCATTGCAATCAAGTCTTTGTTCATTTTTCTCCAATCAAAAGGAATCGATTGTATAAAGGCAGTTCTAAAGTGTCATGCTGTTTTATATATCTAAGTTTACTATGTTCATAAAAATCTACTACATTGGCAAAGCATCTAATGTGTTCAGGCAAGTCATAATAGTTATTGCTTTGTAGAACTATTAAACTAGTCGAAGGCACTTTAGATAACCATTTATCATACTGTTCTTGACTAATATGTTCTGTGCTTGTATTAATAACAACATCAGGATCAAACTCATATTCATATTCACACATATCAGCAGTAATAGCATTAAACTTGCCTGACATTTCTTGTCTTTTACAAATCATATTTGCAGTTTCTACGCAACTTGAATCAATGTCTACACTGCGAATGTCATTTATTTTCATATTGCTGTTAAATAACAAACTTGCAAGCACGCCATTCCAGCCGCCATGTATTACTATATTGAGAGGTTTGTCGGGTACATGTTTAGATAACTGGTTTACAAGCCATACTTTGCTTTTGAGTTGTCCTTTCCAAAAACTTTCAAGCACACCAAAGTGGTTTTCACTGTTGCGTATTGCATCCATCCAAAATGCAACATCATCTAAATCTACCAACATGTTTTAACCATTTGTTTTTGTATTCTTAAAAAATGTTCTAAGTTGTGTTTACGTATATCTTTAGTTAGATGTATCATTGTGGCTCTATCATATTTCATCATTGCTTCTTTCAACGCATCAATTGCACTAAACAATCTTGTATTTTCGTCTTCAGAATCATAGCTTTCGTTTATTATACACGAAAATGTTTTAAAGCCAAGTTTTTTTAGATATTGTAATGTATTTTTTGGACCTATCACTATAAACGCTTGTTTACAAACAATGGGCTTCCACATCTTTTCACTTAAAAATATATGATAATGTTTTTGATGTACTTCATGATAATGTGTTTCAGTCACTATATTTAAAAAACAATCTTCATATATTTCTCTATTGTAATCATGCGGGCGACAACCTTGAGAAAAGTCTGTTGTATCGATGTTTAAAGGTAACTTTTTCCAAAGTTCAGTTGTTTGTTCTTTTAATATTTGTTTATGTTTATCGCTATAGTTTTGACTATAAGGAAATAAAAGTTGTTCAGGTGTTAGTTTATTTGTATCTCTTTCGTAGTGATTGTCTAAGCAACTTACTCTGCCGTATTGTAACATGTTTAAATGATTCAAGTAGGCAACAGTTTGCATACGATGAGCTCGTGGACGATTATTTAGACAACAAAAAAAGTTATGTTTTCTTATTAGATGAATATCGTCTAATGGCTGATCATAATAGTTGTCGTATACTCTATGATACCATTCAGGATAATAAAATACTTCAAATGTTTTTTTAAGTTTCTTTTCACGCAACCAACGATTATATTCAGCTTCTGCTTGATATAAACCTGTAGCAAAATATATCTTATTAATACAATCATATTTTTGTGTGCATTCATAAAGTTTTGGAAAATATCTAAGTGCATATCCTTCTAATACATCGGAAAACAAAACATAAACATCTTTGTTGTTTTTTGCTTCTTGTATTTTATCCTCACAGTTGAATATATTTGCAATAGGAACTATAAAGAAATATTTTCCACTAGGATTAGCTAACCATTCACTGTATTTTTTTGTGTGTAAGTTAAATGGCTCAATGTATCTTGTGTGTTTTACATCACAGTAGTTTAGTTGATTATTTGTTTCCAATGATGAATGGTCCTATCTATTCCTTCTTCGTAGGTAATTTTAGGTGCCCATCCCGTAACTTCGGTGATTTTATTATGATTACTGTTTAGCCACCAAATCTCTCCGTGACGAGGATCTTTTGTATCCCAATTGATTTGTCCAGTCCATTCTAGTTGTTCTGCAATATATTCTGCACAATGTCTAATCTTCCGTGGGTCGTCTGGACCAATAGTAAATATGTTGCCTTTGACTTTATCGCCGTTTGTAATAACTGCCATCCATGCATCAAGCAAATCTTCAATGTAAATAAAGTTTCTGTATGGTTCGGCATAACCTAGATTACAAGTATCACCTTTGAGCATTTGACTAATGATTTGTTCTGTTACAAAGAAATCATTGTCTTTACGACCATATGCATTAGTTTGTCTAAAACTTGCCCAGTTTAATCCATATGCTCTTTCTGCATATTCTAAATACTTTTCACAACCATACTTAGCAACTGCATATGGTGCATTAGGATGAGGGGTAGTGTTTTCGTCAAATGCAACACTATTTACATATGTGCCAGTTTGTTCTACCTCGTCACTAATAGGTTGCCATCCATAAACTTCCATTGTGCTTGCAAACACAAAATATGGCATAGGATCAACAGCTCTACATGCTTCGATAAGATTTACTGTTCCTACGTAGTTTACTTCACTAAAACTTACCTGCTCATAAAAACTTTTTTGTACTTCTGTGCGAGCAGCCAAGTGTACAACAATATCGGGTTTGATTTCTTTTACCTCTTGCTGTACTCCTGTATGATGTGTAAGATCACTTTTTAGTTCAAATACTTCTCCGATTGTTTTCAATCTTGGCAACAAATGCTGCCCAATAAATCCGCTAGATCCTGTTAGTAATATTCTCATGTTAACTTTTTAAAAACTCCATTAATGGCTCATAACTATTTACACATTCTAAATATGTTAAAAGCTGTTTGTGGTTATCAATATTTTCAATACAAAACTTTTCAAACCCTTCAGGAACAAACTTTTTTGTTTTTAAATGATCTAAAAAAACTTCAAAGTTGTATTCTGCTGCATCTTTTGTAAGTTTGTGTAACTCTTGTTTATCAATAAGACAAAAGTCATGTACTTGTTGAATAAACATTTCGCATCTTTTTTCGTCATCTTCTATTTTATCAAACTTATAGTCAATAACATTATCAAATAACTTAAAACCTATATTTTTTAAATATCTATGCGTGTAAGGAACACCCCAAACAATAAACGGACGAGTATGATAGATTGCCATATATGTTTTTTCTGTTAAAAACAGACAGTTTAGATTACTTTCACTTATTATGCTAAAAACACTGTTCTTAAACTCTTTTGGAGGTACGAATATATCGCACATACCGTTGTCTTGTTTAAAATCGCTGTCAAACTCTAAGTTTTTAGGCTCCCAGTATTCAAAATCCCATAATGTATGATAATCTTCGTAATCAAACTCATGCCAACTAATATACCCGTAATCAAACAAACCTTTTCCAAAAAGTTTGTCAATGAACATACAGCGCCACCAATGGGGACGTCCATTCATTGATACAAAATGTTTCTTCAGAATATCTGCTTCAGGCTTCTGAGGATAAATGCCAAACTTGCTTCTATACGCTATTCTATGTCCAAAATAATTAGGCCAATGCTTGATATTAAAATCTATATGCTGATATCTAGTATTAAGTTGTTTATCCATAACTGCACCATAATACGCATTTAATTTAATATTTTTCCTTTCGGCAAACTTTAAAGTTTCATCTACAGTGTCACGATCGCCGCCTAAAAGCACAGGTTCCCACTCTTCGGGTCCTACTATAGTTATTTCTTTGGTTCGAGGATGACGTAATGCTTTTTCGACAGGTTCTGGACCGTCAGGCCCCCAAGCATAAAACACATATCTACCAGTATTGTCATGATGGTTCTCTAGTTCATACATAAATATACTTATGTTTGACATAGTTAACACATTTGAAAACAGAATAGCTGATTTTTTTGGTGCACCTTATGCAGTGAGCACAGATTGTTGTACACATGCTGTTGAACTATGTTTACGTTATAAACAAGTAAATCAAGCAAAATGTCCTAAAAATACTTACTTGAGCATTCCTATGACCTTTAGTAAACTTAATATAAAATGGAACTTTGCAAAAGATAGATGGAAAGAATATTATTATATTACTGATGAAATAATAGATGCTGCAACTATGTGGCGACAGTATAGTTATATACCGGGTACCTTTATGTGTATCAGCTTTCAATACAAAAAACATTTGAGTTTAGGCAGAGGTGGTGTAATATTATTAGACAATAAAGAGGATAGAGATGCTCTTATTAAACTAGGTTATGACGGGCGTCATAGAGATGCACCATGGGCTGAACAAGATATTTCAACTATGGGATATCATTATTATATGACTCCAGAAACTGCACAACTAGGTTTAGATAAACTATCTGACGCAATAAGTACCTTACCAAAAATTTGGGGCACAGAAGACTATCCAGATTTAACTAAACTCCATATCTTCAAAAACATAAATATTTCTTGAATACTTTTTAATATCTTGAAAATCATCACGTAAATAAAGATTGCGATGTATAAAATCATATACTTTGTCTAAGTCTTCCTTAATCTTATTTTCTAATACAAAATCGACAATAAAATGTTGCATAAGTGTAAAACGATCTTCAGTTTTAGATCTTAACTCTAGTCCTAAACTTGGATAAATCCAATCTCTAACTTTTTGCAAATGACCTAGTATATCAGGATGACTATCTTGTAGTGTACCAAAAGGTTTATTAGTTTCAAACATATGCCAATCTATGTGAGGTATTTCTTTTGAATAAAAATCTTTAAGCAAGTTATAGTGTTCTGATTCGTCGTATATTAGTGCTGCTTCATTATTATATGGAGTAAAACTATGCCCTTGCCAAATAATATTATCCTTGTACAACTTATTAACTGTAATAATAGCAGTCATATTTTTTACAAGATCGTTTTGCATACTCCAGTGATTTTTGAGCCAACTACGGTTATCGTATCTACAACCAGCATTAAACACACTACCTTCTGCTTGCCAACGTCCGTCGATAAATCTGTCTTCTCTACTAAAACTGGTCCATAAAATCATTATTTTGTCTTCGGGCTGAAACTTGTATTTTATATCTGCCTCGATAATCCTATGATGTATTCCAACATTTCCTAAACCAGGCAATGCTAAATTGTAGTGTTCTGCTTCTTGATCATATGCAACAATGTTTGCCCAAGTTGGCCACATGTAGCTAGTAAAACTGCAACCAAAAGTGAATAATCTACCCATATATAATCCTTAAATATAGTATGAATATTTATAGCACTAATGAGTGGGATCCACTAAAGAAGGTTGTAGTTGGCGTAGCCGATTATTGCCGTATTCCCGAAATGGATATAAGTTTACGTTGTATCAACTATGCAGACAAAAAAGATGTAAGCGATATCAAGGCTGGTTTATATCCAGATCAAGTTGTAGAAGAAAGCAACGAAGATCTTGAAACGTTTGTAAAATTTTTAGAAGGTGAAGGCGTTGAAGTTGTAAGACCTAAACGTACACCAGATGTTGAATATTACAACTATTGCCCACGTGATACTGTATTTGTTCATGGCCAAAAACTACTTGCTGCCCCTATGAGTTTAACAGCAAGAACCAACGAGTTTCATCACATGCTCCCTCACATAGCAGGTGTTAATATGTCTCATCGGATTGATCGAACTAACCTGTACGATGAAACTTGTGTAGGCGATCCTGATCGTCTTGCCCTCACTGAAGTAGCACCTTGTTTTGACGCTGCTAATGCTATACGTGCAAATGATGACATTTTGTACTTGGTCAGCAATAGTGGTAACAAAGCAGGTGCTGCATATTTACAAGATTTTATTAATAAACCAAGATACGATTTTATGGAACCAGGAGATGTACGTGTGCACAGACTTGAAAATGTGTATAGTTACATGCATATAGATAGCACCGTTGCTTTCCTTCGTGAAGGACTGCTTTTAGCTAATCCAAGTCGTATTAAAGACAAAGATGTTTTACCTGCTCCTTTTAACGATTGGGATATTATTTGGGCACCAGACCCTGTTGATGCTGGACACTATCCAGGACTATGTAATAGTAGTATATGGACGTGGAATGTTAACTTGTTTAGTGTAAATCCAAACTTGGTTGTATTAGAAGAACATCAAGAGCCAACTCGTAAAGCATTAGAAGCACATGGAATAGAATGTGCTATGCTACCATTGCGTCATGCTAGAACACTAGGTGGGTGTTTTCATTGTTGCACACTAGATCTTGTTCGTGAAGTCGGGTAAATCTAACAACGGTAAAATTTTATTAGCAGTTTCTTGATGCCACTCGATGCCATCATGCATTAGGTCTCTTGCTTTCATACTACCATTTTTACATCTAATAGGCCAAACTTGATAAGGACTTCTAAGTATAGGTTGATAATCCATTTCCCATGTGAAGTTAAGCACAGGAACACCAACACTTTTCCATAACAGATTAAAATGATCAAACCACAAACGATTGTTCCAGATACACTCACCCTCGTCCATAATATATCTTCGTCTATACCATTTGCCATCAATACCGTTATCTTCGGCCATATCTTTAAAACCGAAATGATCATCTTTATTTAGAACAAAACTTTTTCTTGTATGTGCAGGCCACTGAACAATAACTAGGTGTGGAATAGGAAATCCGTTTTTAATCCATTGTGATGCTTGATAACATGCTACATCGCAACCTGTTCCTTGTGCTGCTGCGTTATATACATCTGTACATCTTGCTTCGGCTACTTTCCAAGACCATGTGTCTTCGTGACGTAATCCAACACCTTCGGTATAACTACAACCAAATGTCATCATAAACCCAGGACTCAAATCTTTTAAAGATTTTGTCCTATGCCCAAATTCATTAAACTTATATTCGATAGGAAGATTTGCCCATTCCCATTCTGGGTTTCTTTCACACTCTTTTTTAAACGCTTCTTCTTCTTCTGGACCCATAAATGCCATAGTTTGATTTATACGCTCAGGATTTATCAACAAACCGTTATCATGTACTTCCATAAAATGTTCCTATAAATATCTAATATATTTAATGCTAAAGGATACAAAAACTTGTCAAACTGGTTTATGGGAATATATTTTAGACCAAAAAATAATCTTTTGCCCGAACTTATTGGAAGTAATGGCGAAAGACGATCTATGCAAGATATCAGCAAAATAGAACAACTTGTTGATTTAATACGAGAATCAAATATAACTGACAGTAGTCATCCTATTGCTGTATTCAACGGTACACACACTATTGACTATTTAGATAGTTTGATTATCACCGAACAACATAGAAAAATATTAGCAAGTAAAACTTTAGGATTTTATTTTTATGAACCTCTTACACACTACAAATACAATCCTGAAAAATACAAACAACCTCATATATTAAAAATAGACAACTCACCCGACGAACTTAAAGATATTAGAGCATACGAACTCGACAGTTTAAACGAATGGGCAGGGCGTCATGGATTTGAAAATGTAAACGTATATTGCACAGATTATAAATGTTGGGAATATTATCAACCAAAATATCCAAATCTAAAACTATTGTCTATGGACCTTTTTGTTGAATGGTGGACATGTCATGTAAAACTTAGAGACAGAAAAAACTTTATCCAAAATAGAGAAGAAATGCCTCCTGAGTTTTTTCCCGAAAAAATACAAAAAAAGTTTTGGAGCGGAGCATGGCGTTATGATCCAAGTAGACATTTTATCACTGCGTTTTTAGCAGGAAAAAATATGATAGATACTAACAATGTTAGTTTTTATTTTGGAATGACAAATGAAGACATGAAACGTAGAATGTGGTTTTCTTGGAAAGAGTTTGAACTGCGTCATCCAACACTATCTAAAACATTACTGCTAGGCAATGATATATTGCAACAAAAAGTTCCACTAAGTTTTGCTGTCAATAACCCTACAAAAAAAGGACCAAATGATAGTATAGAACCAGAAGACGCAGGCGGCAACGCAAGAACTACGCACGATCCTACAGATACATATTTTGAAAGTTTTTGTGCTATTGTGCAAGAAAGTCGTGTTACACAACCATGGCCTAACATAAGTGAAAAAACACTCAATGCTATCAAAAGTTACAGACCATTTTTATTGTGCGGGGCACCAGGTGTTTTGCAAATGCTTAAAGATATGGGATTTAAAACATTTGACAAGTATTGGCCAGAAGATTATGATGATATTATAAGCAACAAAGATAGACTTGCAAGGATATGCGAAACAATTGAATACATAGATTCATTTACAATCGAAGAAATGAGGCTTATGTATGAGGATATGGAAGAAATACTAGTACACAATCATAATCAAATAAAACTGATACCAGACTTTTACAACAGAATAAATGCGGAACTAGGTGAAATAATCATCGAATAGTTTATCTGCCCAGTATTGGTGTGCATCTTCTTTATGGTGCCAATACTTTTGTCCGCTAATATCAAACCCGCGGCTCTTGCAATGTTCCCAAAAACTTTCTTCTGGCTTATCAAAGTTTTTAAATCTAGTCCTATCGACTTTGTTTCTATAAAACTGATATCTGCCTCCTATTTTACAGGCTTGGAAAGCATTTGCAAAAATAAACTGAGCTCCGATATTTTGTATATTTGCCTGTGTTTGTATAATATTCAAATATCTTTGCACATACCAATGCGTAGAATTATAAAATAAATGTTTACGTAGAACTTTTTGATTATTGTTAAACTTTCTTGGAAATAGCTTACTACTATGATCATGATGCACATGACCTGATTGCTTATCAGGTGTATAATCTACATAATCATATACATCATTTCCACTGTCATCAGGTGTATCATAAAACATTTCTGTTCTATGTTCTCCTGTCCAATGTATAAGAAACAGTGTATTTTTTGCACGTCTAGGATTATCTAATATATAAAATAAAGTTGTTCTTGCAATATAATCGTTGCTTGCACCAGGTACACTTAGATCAACTTTGGATACTCCTAGCCTATTAGCAAACTTTGCTCCAAAAGATCTTTTCCTGTTTTCTGGGTGATCTCCTAGTCCACTTCTAAATATTTCACTACCTGCAGAATGACTACACCCGTTTATTAGTAAGTTTGTAAATTTGTAGTTAGACAAACTGGCCATTCTCCTCTATTATTTTTAATAACTTCAATATACATATCTTTGAGATTTACTAATCCGTCAGTTGTATGTCTTTCATAATAAAACTTGTTGATATTACCTAAAATAACTTCAATTTTATCCATATGGATATAAGGAGAGTTTAAACTAGCACATGCATAAAAATCATGTATGCGTACATTATCATTATCATCTAAATATGCATTATGAGGATAAAAGTTCATTTTAATCATATTATGTTTTTCTAATGCATCAAGAACATCATTTACTTTATTTGTGTAATCATTCTTCCATTTGGCTTTTTCTATTAAATGATTTAAACTTGTATCATACCATTTGAAAAATATCAGTTGTTTCTTTTTATCGATATCAATAATCTCTGGAGCAAACTTTTCTTTTTGAACATGCTCTAGCCATTTGCATTCATTTTCAAAAAAGAAATCGATATGCGCTTGGGTATATCCTGCTCTATCAAAAAAGTATCTGCGATCATATTGATATTGCATACAAAATATGCTTTTATTTGGACTAATGCGAGGAACATAAACAATGTTAGGACGTACCATTCCTCTGTTTTGATACTTATAAAATATTTGCCATTCTTCTATATTCATAATCGTTCTTTTGGTATAATAATATCAGTTCCGCAATGACAATGCTCTTTACTACATATAACAGGTCTTGTAGTAAATTGCAAGTTTTTTTGTAAAATATTACCATGATTTCGTCCTACACCACAACTTGCACTGCTGATTTCCCCTCTAGGATTAATAAACAGTGCATCATCTACAAAACATTTCCATCCTTTAAAAAAGTTTTGTCTAGCAGCAATAATCTTGTTACTGTTAATAGGTTCAATAGTATCAGTATAATGTGCCATGCTTACAGCTTTGTTTGGATTGTAAGGCTTGGGAAGTTTTTCAACAGTTTCAAACTGTGCTTCTTCTAAAAACTTTACTTTTTCAGGATCACTGTACTCCCAAGGTCCTGCATTCACACTCATTTCATCAAACAGAGGTGTCCATTCTAAGTTATAGTTTGGTACTTCTTCTCTTACCCGATTTCCAAACTCAACAATCTCCCAAAAGCGTTCTTCGTGCATCAGCATTTTTGTACACAAATAGTTTACTTTGTCGCACAAAAACTTTGCATTTTCAATATATCTATCTTTTTTACTGAACTCAATATGAAAACTTGCAATAATATCATCAAATAAATGATGATGTTGTTGCCAATATTTTACAGGACGAGATAAGTTTGTATTAACACTAACTGTTAGAGTATCTCCTAACCAGTCTTTTAAATATTCTGTAAGAGGAATAAAGTTTTCCCAATGAGTAGGTTCGCCGCCACTATAGAATATTTTAAAATATTTGTAACCTTTATCTTTGTACGTTTGAAATATTTTTGTTACATTTTCAATATACTGATCTAGATTACCATTGTTTCTTACATCGCCTGCCCAGTTACCAGGATTGCAATATGTACATTGAAAGTTACAAAAGTTGTTGACTTGCCAAGTAATACATGCGTAAGGCTCTGCCATTGGAGTGATTTTGAGTAACTTAGACATAACTTCTTAACCACTCCATTTCAGGAAATGTACTCCAAAAATCTTCACCTCTGTATTGATCAAGACGATGATTGTTTTCAAAAAACTGTTTAAGTTTATCTTCGTTGAGTGTGCCTGCATTAAAAAACTGTATTACACTATCAATTTTGCCTATTACATCTTTGATTATTTCAGGTTTTGCAACTGCTCTATCTTTGATTTTATCAAATGCCCAGGCTTTGTAATCGATATATTTTGCACGTAACTCTTGTTTGTAATGTTCGGGTATATAATCAACACGCATAAAGTCAGGCCCAGTAAGCATGTTTAATCTACAATTCTCAATATCAACAAGTCCTCTTTCAACCCAATCCATATGGAAATCGGGCCAGTTCCAAACATTATATAAACTTATGGTAGGAGTTAACTCAAAATGCACATGAGGAACTTCTTCCATCATCTGTAAACGGTTCTGTTCGATTACATTCCAATCTGTGCCGTGTCTACTGTATTCTGCTCTTGCACCATTACAATCCAAACTTGCACTAACATGTATATCTCTAAACTGTTTCCAATACTCAAGTATACTTTTACGTTTGTACTTGAAGTTACTAAAGTTAGTTGTGTAGCGTAAAGCTACATCTGTTTTGTTAGTTTCAAGCCACTTGTCTAGTATTTTGTAATGTTCTTCGGTGATAAGTGCTTCACCTCCAGCAAAATATACTTCTTCACAGTCTGGCAAATATTTTTGCAAGTCTTCCCAGAAGTTATTTTGTTTTGCAATATTAATAATAATCTCGCCGTCGTTATTAAGAATATTTGCAACTTCATGTTTACCATATAACTCGCCATGTTCTTTAGCATGTAAACTACTAAGTTCTGGTCCACAACTACGACATTTCATATTACATATATTGCTAAAGCGTACATCAAGGTATACCATACGCATTTCATCAATACTACCATCATCGTTGGTTTGTCTTACAAGATCAAAATGCTTGTCTCCATACCAATGATTGTGATTTTTCCGTAATGTCCACACATATGTTCTATCTTCTAACTCATAGCAACGTCTACAACAATCTAAACGTTCTCCATTAAGCATTGCAAGACGTAGTTCTTTATACCTGTCACTATTCCAGGCTTCTTCGATACTACTTTGTTTAAGATTTGCAAATGGTTGATCACTGTCAGCAATACAACAAGGCATAACTCTTCCGTCAGGCCAGGCATGCATATGAATCCATGGCAATATACAAAATGCCTTGTTTTCTTTTAATAAATGTTCTTTATCCATTCATCATCTCCGCAAGTTCTGGAAAGGTTTTACAAAAATCTTCGTTGCGTATTTCGTCACGTCTTTGTATATGATGTTGAAACTGTTCTTTTTGTTCGTCCCATGTATCTT
>Ga0255778_10000191_pt1 | contig 55645 bp, 25 predicted proteins | sample 071ome_31_FD_179976 | JGI IMG/M metagenome (GOLD analysis project Ga0255778, IMG submission 179976) | Coastal salt marsh microbial communities from the Groves Creek Marsh, Skidaway Island, Georgia - 071405CT metaG (version 2) | ecosystem: Environmental > Aquatic > Marine > Intertidal zone >...
CACCACGCCGATTGCCGTCGCTTTGGCCACCGCCGCCGCGGTGCCGCTCTTGCTTTAATTTACAAGTCAATAAATACCGATGATGCCTATGACGCATCATCGCGTGGTTTTTCAGCGCGCGCGCGCGTCGTCTCCTAAACCGGACGACGTCGTCGAGCGAAAGCTTTTCCACGAAGAATAAAATAAATACACTTGAATACACACGTCGTCGTCGAGTCAACTACTTTGTACTATCGATACCCGGTACTACTTAGTTGTTGTAATCCACCATTGCTGCGAGTCATACTGTATTACTTACTACCGGTAATAAGGTCTATACTAGCACTAACCTTCCTAGAAAAAGTAATGCCATGGTTCGTGACTCGTCGGTCATCAAATGTGCGGTTGTCCGACCGACCGACGCGTGCACTTTCGGTGACCAAAGCCGAGGTGTTTGACTTTGGCGACGGTTCGCGCGCGATGGGACGCGAAAGAGGGCGCGTGATGACGTCGAACGGTTCGTTCGTGACCGCGTGCGCGCGTGAAGTGATAAATACAAGTGCGCGGTAGCCGTTACGGATGAATCGTGTCGCTCGGGGCGTCGCGGTTGCGACCGAAACGCTCGCGCGCGCGTCGTATACGCGCGACGCGTCGCGAGCGTTTACATGGATGGGTAATACGTCGCGCCGTGTTGAGTTTGCGCCGTGACTGGACGGGCGTATTGCGGTTGCGTGACGTAGGGTGTGCCGACAAAGGCGGGTTGTTGCATCGGATGCGGGACGCCCATGCCCATGACTTGCGCGCCGCGGGTGCCTGGCGCGCCCGGCGCGTACGGTGGCGGATACGGCGGTGGAAGAGAGACGGCGTAACCGGTGAAACGCTGGGGCGTTCGGCGGCGTCGACCGCACGGTGAGTGGATGTAAATGGTTCGGAGCATCGATAAGCCGCCGACGACGACGCAGATGATGATGACGATGAGTTTCCACGGTATCTCCTTGTCGACGGCCGATTGGTACAGGCACTTGTGACCGTCGATAAAGGCTTCGTATTCCATCTTCGTGCACTCGCTCCAATCGCTCTGAGGCGTAGAGTTGATTGTCGTCGACATGATGTACGAAGATGCGTGACAGTTGTCGTTGTCGACGTTATCGTGCGTGAATCCGAGCTGGTGGCCGATTTCGTGCGCGACGGTGTGCGCGTCATTTTCACTGTACCCGTAGTGTACCTGGGAGAGCCCGGTCGGGAAGTCGCTGCACACCGAGCCCGTGTACGCGACTCCGATGGTTTGACCGGCAAACACAAACCCAGAGAAAAGATGCACGACGTCGTGACTCTCGAGCTGATCCTGATAATCCCAACGCCAGTTGTCCACCACGTCGAGCAAAAGCGACGCGTTCACCTGTTGCAACGAGCTCGTCGGCTCGATCGGAGGGGTGTAAGGATCGCCATCCGCGAAGGATACGATTTCCTTCAAAACCATGACGATCGGTGGATCGAACTCGCCCTCGTACAACGAATTCACGACGTTGACCACGTACACCGTGTCCTCCTCCAAATCCCAGTTGTTGATAAACATATCGCACCGCGCCTTGTCGTTCAACACCACGAGTTCGACGTGCGGCGTCGCGTACGTCCGCGACTCCAATCCACGCCCCCGTCGCGCGCTCGCAATCCCCTGCCGCTCTCGCACCGACGCACCCGCCTTCCGAGCCATCGCAACCATTCCAGAAATATCGCCACCTGGCGCTTTCAACGCCAACCGCGTCACATTCACCACCGTCCGCTCCAACGAATCCCCCGAACCTCGCCCCGCGTCTTCCCCGATTCGCGATAAGTACTCACTCGCCGCATCCTCGCTCACCTTTTCGAACGCCACCCCTCCTCCATCTCCAGTCCGAATCTGTCCTCGCGCGATGCCTCCCTCGCGCAACGCGGCGACGGCTTTCCCCGCCGGCGCGCTCGAACGCCCCGAGTACTGACTTTCCTCGGCCCGTCGCAACCGCTCGTTCGTCGTCAACCCGCGCTTCGAGCGCAACGAGACGACGTACGACGTTCCAAAGGCGTCGAGCGTAAAGTCGACGAGGCGATCGGGCCCGTCGACGGCGCGAGAGACGTTTCTGAGCGTCGTGAGTGTCCACGCTGGTTGAACGGTTTCATTTGGCAGAGTTGACGACGACGACGACGACGACGACGACGACGACGACGACGACGACGACGACGACGACGCATCGACTCCGTGAACGCCCAACGCCAAAGCGATGACGACAGCGCGCGAGAGAAACGTCGCCCGGCGACGCGTGTGTGAAGACGGACGCATGTTAAATATGAAGCAGCGCGTCTGTGTGTGACGTTTAGTGAACCTTTTGCGGGACGTTCAGGTCCGCTGCACGTCGTTCGTCTTCATCGAAAAGGTGACGCGTGACAGGTGAATGAATGAATGACGTGATGCATTAATGCATCTATGCTACACGAATTCATACGTGCGCGCGCGCGCGCGAAAAAATTATTACTCACGAACGACAGATCCGCCCGCAGTCGTCAACTATCCGCTTGCCTAATCGAGCTCGGTGAGCTCGATTTCGGCGTACCTCGTCGTCGTGACGAGACCGACGCGCTTGATGTGTGAGAGTAAACGCGTCAGGAAGGTGTCTGCGGCGATGGTTCGATGATCACCGAGAATGGTGACGTGCCGCTTGGCGCGCGTGACGGCGACATTCATGCGACGAGCGTCGGCGAGGAAACCCACGCGTCGGCCTCGGTTGCAACGAACCATGGAGATGACGACGCACTGAGCTTCTCTGCCTTGGAAAGCGTCGATGGATGAGACTTCGACGTCTCGAGCGCCGTCCACGCCGGAGAGGGCAGCGGATAGCACGCTGCGTAAGAGACGCACTTGCGCCGCGTACGGCGAAATGACGGCAATGTCCGCCCCTCGAACGCCCGCTTTTAGCAGGAAGAGCACGTGCGCCGCCGTCGCGGTGGCTTCCCCCTCGTTGATGTACGATCCACCGACGCGACGCTCGACGTACTCGTACGGTATCCGACCCGAGTAGATTCGCGTCGTCACCAAGAGCATCGCGGTTGACGTCACATTTGTCTTTTGAACGCCTGGTAACTCACAGAGCAATCCGCAGCTCACGGAATCATCTGGGAGAAGACGCCCACCGTAGGACTCTCGACTCGCCCAATCGCTAATCGCGGCGTTGGATCGATACTGCGTGTTGAGGGCGACGCTCAAGACGCCCGATTGCGCGAGCGCCGCGGCGTCTGGAATCACCGCGTTTGCCTTTGGCATCAATCGCGCCATGAGCGATCTCCCCAAACCGCCGTCGTTCGCCTCTTGAGAATGAATGATGGGTGCGAGTTGACGCGGATCGCCAATCAGCACCGCGCGTCGACCGCGGACGAGTGGTACCCAGCTCAGGGGTTCGCTCGCCTGCGCCGCTTCGTCGACAATGACGAGATCAAACGGCGGAAGCGTCTGAATCATGTCGACGCCCGCGCCTGCGTTGGTCGCCAGAACGACGTTGGCGTCGCGCAAGATGGACGTCGTCGCCGCTTTTCGACGCTTCGTTCCGCTCGTCACGGTGGATTTCTGCCTCTTTTTCAGTTCGACGATTTCGGCTTGCAGCTTCTCCTTGGCGGATTTAGAAGTCGCGCGCGCGTGCGCGTCAATCTTTTCCCGGAGCGCCGCCGAAACCTCTACGGCGACGACGCGTTGCTGCGCGAAGAAAGCATTGGTGTCCTCCGCCACCTTGGCGTCGAGTGAGGACGATAACGCCGCGGCGCTGATGCGCTCGGGAGCGCCGATGCGAACCGTACGAACGCCAGAAACCCCATCCAATCGCTCGACGAGATTGTCCACCGCGAGATTACTCGGCGCGCACGCCAACACTCTATCGCCCCGCGCGACGGCTTGCGCGATAATCTCGACAACCACACTCGTCTTACCCGTTCCCGGTGGGCCTTGTATGCATACCACCGGGTAGTTTGGCGTCAAAGCCGCTCGAAGCGCCAAGCGCTGCGACGCATCGAGCGATGCTCCGGTGACGTTTTTCGCCGGAAGCCGCTTGAGCGTCTCTGCGCGCACCACTGAGAGATTCCCAACCTTGTCAGACGTACCTTCTCCCAGTGCCTCCGTCTCGTTCATCCACGTCGCCGGACGATCTTCGGCAAACACGGAGCGCACCACGCTAAGACATGCCGGTTTCGATCGCGTCACCGCCGGAATGGATTCTAAAATGTCCAGTGCGCGCGCTTGTCGCTCAAACGTCGTCAAATCCGGAACGCGCGACAGGGTAAGCTCAAACCCAGAGATCTGACGCACGAGCGCCTGTTCGTCGCCCTCGTACTCGAGCGTGATTGACTTTGAATCTCCCATGCGCCCGGCGACGGTTTTATTCATCGCGTCACCCAGAAACCGAACCGTCGCTTCTCGAGTCGTCGACGCGTCCTCTTCTTTGGCGTCGTCGTCGTCGTCGTCCAAACTATCCATTGAACGCACCGAACCCTCGACGAGATACGTCGATATCGCCACTCTATCACCCACTGTGAGCGTATTTTCGGGTATGTCCTCCTCCCGGACCGTGCGCAACACCAAGAGCGCTCGACCTTCGGCCCCTCGCGTCGCCCCGACGACGCGTAAACCGCCCACTCTACTAAAATCGCTCGAATGCTCAGCCAACGCGTCATCCCCTCTCTCATCCCCATCCTCTGAGGCAAACTCCCTCCAATTCGACGCCCTCGCCGTGATTTCCCCTTCCCGCTCGAGTTCGAGTAATTCCCGACCGCGTGCGCTAAACGCCGACACGCGTTCCCGCATTCGACGTCTCGCCTCTTCCGCGGTGTCGGCGTCGACATCCGACTCTGACTGCCCCCCATTCTTCTTCACCGCCCGCGTCTTCCTCCCTCGTTGCCGCACCACCACGCTCGATTTAATCAACTCCCACGCATCGCTCGCCTTGGCCTCGCCCTCGTCCCCGCCGTACCCTTCCCGAACCAAAATCTCAAACGCGCTTCTCAAAAACAACGGATTCGTCGTCGCCCGGTGCGCCCTCGCTCTTCTCGCGTTCCCGCTCGGCGCCGCATCGATCCGTCCATCCGTCGCGATCGCGATCTCCCGGGTGAGATCGAACGCGCGCGAATCGAACGATCCGTCCATCGCCTCTCGCACCGCGTCTCTCGCGACGACGTCGACGGCGTCTCGCAACCACTCGAACGCGTCCGGTCCGCCCAACTCGCGTTTACTCAGAGGATCCTTCCCGAGCGTTTCGATCGCGCGTCGTTCGCGAACCTCGCTCGACATGGACGACGACGACGACGATGAAGATACCGCCGACATCGTCGACGCCTCTCGACGCCCGGCGGCGATCGCGCGCGCAGAGTCGAGGACGCGTCGAGTCGTTACGCAACGCGCACCAGAACCATCCGACGCCGCGAACGCGGACGCGAACGCCACCGCGCGCCCGCGACGCCGACGGGACCCACCGCGACGGACATCACCGCGCGTCGTCGTCGTCGTCGTCGACGTCCCCGCCGCCGTCCCGATCGCGCTCGCGCTCGCCATCGCGCGCGGTCGTCGCGGAGTCACGATGCGCGACACTTTTTGGAGCTTTTCGCTCGAGCGCGCATCCCTCAGATTGCGACGACCGACGGCGCGTTCGCTCGATCGATCGGGCGCGGACGCGCGCGAAGGAAGGGCGCTCGCGCGGACGACGCGACGTCTTCGACGGCGTCTTCTTCGTCGCGGTTCGATCGGGAACGGGGAAAGGGTAGGAAACGTCGCGCGATCTGCTTGAACACGCGCAACCTGAAGAAAGTTTGATTGCTTTGATTTCGGTACGACGATGAAAACGGGACCGGCGTCGGCGTTTCACACGCTGTTCCGGCGCGCGTTCGAGCGGGGACTGGACGATGTGGCGTCGATGTGCGCGACGGCGGCGGCGACGGCGGCGGCGACGACGACGGGAGAGAGGAAGTCGACGAGCGGCGGTACGGACGCGGCCGAGGCGTTGCGAGAAGCGTGGAGGGGGTTTCATGGACGGTACGCGGCGCACACGGTGGCGGAGGACGACGTCTTGTTCCCCACGGTGGCGTCGAGGATTGAAAACGTGGCGTACGCGTACGAGTTTGAACACGAGGCGGAGGAATGGTTGTTTGAGGAGGTGACGTCGTGTTTGGACGCGCTGTGCGAGGCAAAGGATGAAAACGAGAGGAAAGAGCTCGGGGCCAAGGCGGCGATGAAGGTGCACGCGACGAGAACGACGCTCAAGGCGCATTTGGCCAAGGAGAGCGAACACGTGCTGCCCATGTTGGAGAAATCGTTGACGGTGGAGGAGCAAGGGGAGTTGGTTTGGAAGTTTATCGCGGCGTTGCCAGCCAGGGAAGCGTGTGATCTCTTAGCCTGGGCGGCGGCGTCCTCGTCGCAGGACGGTGGGGAAAGTGGTGGGGGAGAATCGGTTGAGGCTTTGGAGACGGCGATGCGGGCACACTCGCAGTCGAGCGCTGGGGTTTCCCTGCGAAGGACACTCGCGGCGAAGGGCGAACGCGCGAGAGCAGCGCAGACTCCCATTGTCAGAGCCTTGTTCGACGAGGAAACGGGTTCTGCGGTGGACGAGGTTGACGACACAAAAGGTGACAAGTTGTCAGATGAACCGTCGCGCAAGCGCAGACGTCAGACGGGCGCGGCGGCGTCGGGCACGAAGCAACAACAAAAACTTCCCATCGATCACATTTTCCAGTTTCACAACGCTCTGCGACACGAGCTTCATCGTCTGGAGCAGGACGTGCTCGCCATTTCGAGCACGGGCACCGAAGAGCGAGACGCTCGATTGGTGCGTATGATTGATGGTAGGTTTGTTTTCCTTCGCGGGGTGTACGAAGCGCACTCCATGTCTGAGGATGACATCGTGTTTCCGGCGCTGGAAGCGAAGAGCGCTCTGCACAATGTGTCGCACTCCTACACGCTGGATCACAAGCAAGAGGCTGAATTGATCAAAACAATTGTAGACTTAGTTGCAGAAATGCGAGCGACCGTCGCAACGGACGGCAAGGGTAAAGGGTTTCGCGACGGCTTGGTGGCTGAGATTCAGCAAGGTTTCGCCGCGATGCGCGTCTCGCTCGAGACACACGTCGCCAAGGAAGAGGCGGAGCTGTGGCCAATGTTCGAGAGACACTTTAGCTTTGAGGAACAAGAGAAAATCGTTGGACTCATCATTGGTAGAACCGGAGCCGAAGTATTGCGTTCGATGCTCATCTGGGTGCGCGAGGCTTTGAACGACGACGAAAGCGAGGGGATGATTTCATCCATGAGACACGCCACGCAGAACACGCACTTTGCGCAATGGATGAACACTTGGTACAGCGGCAACGCCGAAAACATCGAGGTTGGTGACGATTGGGTCAAGTCAAATGGAGAAGCGGCGGCGGAGAAGAGCGACGCAGACGCGAAAAATGAAAACCAGGACGCCATGAGACAGGTGCACGCGTATCTGAGTCTAAAGGCGGGGCGCGATGTAGACAAAGAAACCTTCAAGCCGGGTTGGGAAGACATTTTCAGAATGAACCAAATCCAGCTCGAAGACGCAGTCAGGACTGTCAGTCGCGATGATTCGTTGGCGCCGACTAAAAAGGCGTATCTGATTCAAAATTTACTAGCGTCGAGATGGATCGTCGGCAACCAGCTGCAGGCTCAGAAGGATAAGGGTAAGACGACGAATGTCACAGAGAACGGTGTCCATGCGAGCGAAGCCATGTGTCAGCCGATTGATGCGTCGCGAAAAGAAGGGTGCACGCACTATAAGAGACACTGTCAGCTTGTAGCGCCTTGTTGCAACTCTTCATTTGTCTGTCGATTTTGTCACGACGACGTGAGCGATCACACCATCAACCGCTACGCGGTGAAAGAGATGGTGTGCATGGAGTGTGGCACGCGACAGCCGGTGGCGAACGATTGCAAACAATGCAAAATGTCCATGGCAAAGTATTACTGTAACGTGTGCAATCTTTTCGATGACTCTGGCGAGGCGATTTACCATTGCCCATTTTGCAACGTGTGCCGCCGAGGTAAAGGTTTGGGTGTCGACTTTTATCATTGTATGAAGTGCAACGCTTGCGTGAGTTTGCAGCACGGCAAGCACGAGTGCTCCGAACGCGGCATGGACACCGAATGTCCGGTGTGCAAGGAGTTTTTAGCCGACTCGGAAACCCCAGTCAAGGAACTGCCCTGCGGACATCTCATGCACGCGACGTGCTTTGAGACGTACACGCGGCACTACTACACTTGCCCCATATGTCGCAAATCACTCGGTGACTTTTCTGTGTACTTTAGAATGCTTGATGCCATCTTAGCAGATGAGCGCGAAGACGACCTCCCCGACGCGCTCAAGGGTAAAAAGCAGCGCGTCGCGTGCAACGATTGCGGCAAGGAATCGGATGCAAAGTTTCACTTTGTGTACCACGCGTGCGAACACTGCCGCAGCTACAACACTCGCGTTCTTTCTTTTGTTCCATCTTGAAATACAACACGCAGCACTAAATTATTGTTTACTTACGTACCGATGCTACCGGTTACACGCTGTACAGTATTTTACGTTTTAAGGTTTTGAAACTCCTCGTTGAGTTGCTTCGCGTCTGCAATGTCAACGAGCTCAGCTTCGACGTCGCCCGCCTTGGCTCGCCAGTGCGCCACCTGTTGCTTGAGAACTTGCACCTCTTTACTCACGACATTTTTACCGTTGTCGTTCTTGATTGTTCTAACGCGAGTCGCGTACGTCAACGAATTGTGAGTTTCTTCGACATTCGCGTCGGTGGGCGATACATTGACAAACATGAGCGTCTTGGCGTTTCCTCCCAACGAATCGCTCATCAGCATTGTCAATTTGTGGTTGCGGTACGGAATGTGCCCTTGTTCCGAAGCGAGGGCAGAGATGACATCACCGAGCGCTGACAGAGATTTATTGATGGCTTGCGCCTCTTTGAGAGTGTCACCTTCAGCGCCAGATTTTTTGACGCGCTCGCTGCCGGCGAGATCGACGAATGAGAGCTTGCCCTTTGTTAACGCGCCCGTCTGAAGGTCCGTCGTCTCGATGATGAGAGAGAAGATGAGGTGCGAACGACTCGATTCAACATTCATCTTCGTGCCCGCCGTCTTCCTCACCTTGAGCCCGGCTTGAATCACTTCGGTAATTTCAGCCTCGGTGGCGACAGATACCATGGTGGCGTTCGGCACGGTGACCCATCCTTGTTTATCCTTTTTAATGTCCAACTTTGGTGCGTCGCTCCCTTGGGGTAAAAGTAAGTCCACCAGGTCGTCTCTGTAAAGCTCGAGCATGTAGCACTCCATCTTCACCGAACACTTGCTGGAATCGCGATGGACACACCGCATAACCTCTGAAATGGCGCGCGGCGATAAACCAGGATTAGCGTCGTCGCCGTAAATCGTAAACGTCTTGCCGCTTCCCGTTTGTCCGTATGCGAAAATGCATACGTTGTATCCGTCGATAGCGCTTTGAACCAAGTATCGAGTGTCTTCGAACACTTGTTCCTGCGTCGCATTCGCTGGGAAAACCTCGTCAAACTCGCAAGATCTATCCTTCTTTTCGCCGCGCCACGGGTACGAGCAAGTAAACTCATCGGGGGTCTTCAAAACAACCTTTTGATCTTGGCTCCTCTCGATGCCCGTGAGTGGTCTCGTCCGCGCGTAGACTCGGATTTTCCCCTTCAAATCCTCCAACATGTTAAAGTAACGCCTGCGAAGAGTCACCTCGCCCGTGTACTTTTCTTCAAGTTCTTTGATTTTTTGCGTTTGCGCAGACATGAGATCGCGCGTCGTCACTTGCTGCGCCTCAAACGTCGCCCGCGTCTCGCGCAGCTCTTCCAACTCTTTCAACATTTCTTCCGTCATCATCGCCTTCTTTTCGTCGTACTCTTGACGAAGAGACGCGATTTCTCTCTCAAGCGCTCCGGCGCGAGACTCCGCGGCGTTGTACTTGGTTTGAATATCGTTCACATCAGCCTTTGTCGATTCCAAAAGACGACTCAACTCGTGCGCGTGCGCCGCCTCGGCCCGTTTTGCCTTTTGTTGAAGCACCACGACTTGCTGCTGGAGTTCGTTCTTCTCCGCCTCGTTTGCCCGCGCCCGCTCGGTCTCAATTGCCAACTCATCCGTGAGTTCTTTAATCTGGATAGCCGTCAAATCTTCGAGTTTATCCGAACGGTTATCCCCACTCGCTGTCGCCGCCGCGCTCGCTGCCGTCTCTCGCGACTCTTTCAACTGTGACTCGAGGATTCTCACAGTCTCAATCATTTCGGCTTTGCTCGCCCGCTCAGCCTCAAGCCGATCCGAGGCTTCGTGGTACGCCTCGGTCGCTCGGCTCAGCTCGTCTTGCAAACCAGATCGTTCGGCCCGAGCGTCTTCAAGTTTGGATTTAAGATCCCGAATCTCCAAGCGAGAGCGATCATCAGTCGATCGTCGACTCGCTTGATGCGCGAACGCCGCGTCAGACGCTTGCGTGAGCTCTTCTCCGGTGGATTCTTGCGCCGGTTTCTTACTCGGCGTCGCCGCTTCCTCAGCTGCTTTTTTATCAGCCATCTTTTTCATCATGACGTCGTTGATGTGCGTCTGAAGCGACATGCAAATATTTTCACCGTCTCTCGTTTCGAACTGAAACACGTGAAGCGCGCCAGAGACGCGCATTTTGAAAAACACGGCGTGCGGCGCAGAACCAAACTGCATAATGTCTCTCAAGTCAGCCGTATATAAATACTCCATCGGTTGCTCGCGGAAAAAGTGCACCCCACGCTTATTCACGCCGACAATGAGCTTGCCTGGGAGTAAGCCGATGGGATCATCCACGCGTCTCGCCGGGTAAAACACTGAATTTCCATACGGCAACGATCGAATCATTCGGAGCAACGCCTGTCGCGCCTCGTCGCTCGTCATCGATTTGATTGGAGCGTGTTGTTCTACGACGTGTTTGGCCCACTCGATCGCCGGACGAGTGGGGAGCATCATTCTCGGAATGTACTTTTGAATCGTCGACGCGAGCGTCGATGCGTCTTCGCCAAGCCGCGGTCCCTCCTCGGCTTGTACTTGTAAAGCGGCGAGCAACGCGGCGTCGTCGCGAGACAACGGGTAGTTACCCATCATAAAGTCGTGTTTCGCCTGAACGTACGAAAGCAACACAAAGGTTGGCTCTTCGATGCTCTCATCGCTCTCTCTGAACATTCGCTTTTTGAAGAGCAGACCGGTTTGTACCGCCGTCGCCTTGCTCGGCGTCGCTTCGAGCTTCATCGCGCGCAAGTCGCCGAGAGCGTCGGTGAGAAAGGATCCATCGCCGACGTCGTGGTGTTCCTCGGACAAAAGCCCCTCCTTGAGAACTGGTGACACTTTGCCGAAATACTTGCGAACGGCGTACAACGAAAACGTGGAGTGCGACTTCAAATGAATCGCATCGGCGAGCTTCTCCACCGTCTCCTTAACAGTCGCCGTCAAATCGTACGCCACATCCTCAAACGTTCCATCCAAAAACGAAACAACCACTCGAAGCTCCTCACCCTTAGCAAAAGCGATAATCTCCTCGGGTGTTGGCTCGTACCTACGCGTCGCCGTCTTGCTCGCGTGTTTCATCGCCGTCATCGCCGACCTCGCCAACGGCTGCGTCTCCATCGATCCCCGAATCGACACCTCATTCATGTACTCGGATACGAACCGCAAGAAATCCCTCGACGGCGCAAAGAGCGCGGCGAAAAGTCTCAACAACTCCCACGCCTTTCGCCGCCCCCGCTCCCCGCTCGCGCTCCTCGACGCCCGAATCATTTGCATGTACACCTCGTCCACCAAATCCTCTCGTTTTATAACCTCCTTACAAATCTTCTGCACCGCCGCCGCGAACCCATCCCTCGACGAATCCTCGTTTTCATCCACGAGCGTCATCAACACCGCGTGCAACTTGACGCTCTTCGCCGCGTGATCCGAGTTCAACCGCAACACCGGCGTCGATACCGTCGGCGATGCCGTCGTCGCGCGCTTTTTATTCCCATTCGTCACCGCGCCCGGCGAAATCGTCAACGCGTCCCTCACCGCCCGCGCCGCCGAAGCCCCGTCTACCGCGGACGACGCAGACCCACGAACGGGTTTCGGGCTCGACGGGTTCGACGCCGACCCTCGTCGCAGCGTTCCGAAGATACCCGGCGACGACGACGCGTTCGAGCGTTGATGATGATTCTGATTCATCACGAATCTCTCACAGAGCGCATTCGTCGCGCACTGCGCGATCGCGTCGTCCCCCGGGACGTACCCACGCACCGAGTCGTCGTCGTCGTCGTCCGTTCGTCTCTCGTTCCCGGTCCCGCTCGGTGTCGTCGGCGCGCTCGTCGTCATCGGCGTCGAACGATTGATGAGATTTAAGATGACGAGGCTAATTTTGGCGCTACAAAAACAGTTACAAAAACATTTGGTTTACGCGACATTGAGCGACTGCGATTGACGACGGTGATCGATACCGGACGCTCGCCGTCGACCGCGACGCTCGATGGCCCAGGCGTGGTACCACCGCAGGGCGTGATCCCGCGGGGACCCGGCGAGGACGCCGTCGACGAAGAGGGCGTGGGCGTCGGACGCGTAGACGCCGACGCCGTGACACGCGGAAACGTTTGAAATCTTCCCATCGTTGGACGCGCGCTGAGCTTGGACGTCGACGGAGAGTTTGATGAATGCGTTCGTGCGCTTGCGGTGGAGACCGAGGGGGGCGATGACGCGCTCGAGGGACTCGAAACCAGACGGAGTGGAACCGACGCGGATGGCGTCCGCGGCGGTCGGGGCGATGAGGAATAATCTCCAGAGCACGCGGTCGACTTGGAGTCGAGTGGTGCAGTTGAGCATCATGCACGCGACGAGGAGTTTCCATTCGTCTTGCCAAAGGATTTCTTCGAGGAGTCCGAACGGGGAAAGCGGTGGGGACCACCAGTGACGGACGGGTTCCGGACCGCCGTCGGGCGGAGACGTCGTCGGATTTGGCGACGGTTCGACGGCGGATTTGGACGGCGCTAACGGCGTGTGCGCTGGCGTGTTTTCATCGTACTCTTCGTCGTCGGAGGCGGCGCGCGTGGCGGTGACGACGATCCCTCCCGCGTCGTCGTCGGCGCCTTCGTCGTTCTCGGCGAGCGGATCGGGCGCCAATCGAAGCGGCGTTCTCGTCTCATCCTCTCCGCCCGCGGCGATGCGCGTAAAACTCCTCCGAACCGGCGTCGTCCCGGCGATCCCGTCGACGTCTTCTTTCCATAACGCCGCGCGTAAGAGTTCCGTCTGATCGCTCAGACCGTCTTCGCTCACGCGAGCTTCTCGAACGCCGTTGCCGCCGTGACTGGCGCGCGGCCAAGACAATTTGTCGCACTCGACGTCCACGGCGTTCAACACGTCGAGAGCATCCTTGAACCGCTCCCCGGTTGGACTCACGAATTCAACCATCCACGGGAGGTGTTTTAACGAACACGCCCCGGACGCGGTGCCCCGCGGATCGGCGCGAGACCGGTTTACCGCCGGGACCTCCTCGATCGGGCGCACGGCGAGTTCGGCTCGCCAGCCGTCCAAAGCGTCGGCGGTACCGCGCGCCTCTGCCGCTCGACACCTCAACACAAACATTTGTCTCGCCGGTTCGTACTCGCGGTAGTAACACAAGTGCGCGCATAAGTGATGCGGCGAACCCGTCGACGCCATGACGGGACACTTCGCTCGAAGTTGACGCAAATCCTTCGGCGGGGCGTCGAATTTCGTAATCTGAATATCCAACGCCGCTTGCGATTCCATGGCTAACATTTTCACCCTCTCCCTGTCCCTCGCGTACCCTTCCGGGTCAATCCTTTTATACAACGTCCGCGCTTCTCTCCGAATCGCCGTGAGCGCGTCCCGGGCTTTCCCCACGCGCGGTGCTCTGGTTTTCACGCGACAACTCGCGTTGACGTGCAACCGATGCGTCTCTTGCAACATGTTTTGCAACGCGTTCCCCGCCCTCGCGATGGATTCCTCGCAGTTTGCCTCAAACTCCAATCGCCGCCAGTTTTCCTCCTTCTTTTCAATCTTCACCCGCTTCACCGTCGGTTCATCGAACGCATCCTTCACGTCGTCCTTATCGTCGTCCTCCTCCTCCGTCTTTGCCGCCGACGCGCGTTTTTCAAACGTTTCTACGACGCCTCGAAAATGTCTCAAAAACCCATGCGCCGCCGCCTCGTGCGCGTCGTGCGCGTTTTTTCGTTTCGCCGTCGTCAAGTACGTTTCCAACGCCTCCTCCGCCGCCGTCACCGCCGATGCGAGCGTGTCGTGTCGCGTCACCGACGTTTCATTCGGAGAGACGGTTGCTTCGTCGACACCATCGTGTTTTCGCTCGGCATCCGTTCGGACACCAGCGGGAGACGCCCCCGGCGACGCGAAGTACTTGCTCCGCACGACGACGGGCGGTGTTTCTGCGTTTTCGTCGTTTTCCTTCTTCATGGATGCGTCATCTCTCGGGGGACGCGCGCGGCATCGGGTCGGTTACTCAGCAGCAGAGGCTGACTGTGAAGCGCTTTTTCGCGCGAGAGTCCTTCAGGCTTTATTAAAAATGTACACTAGAACCGTCGTCACGTCGTCAGAAACCCTGAAAACAGACGTCGTACCGCGGAATCGGGGCGCCGGTGGGGATTTTCTTGCCGTCGATGCGGATCCAAGGCTTGGAAACCGGAACGGGGTGGACGTCGACGGCGTCGGTTTTCTTCCGCGATAGAGATTCCACGTCAAATCCAGGGGTTAAATCGAAAGAATGCCGCCAAGACGGCGCGTTGGCAGAGGGTGGTGGGAACGGACGCGCGCTTCCCGCGGGATACCAGTCGCCGAGTTCGTGACCGGTGCGTAGGACGTCCATGTCGGGCCAAAAGGCAATCATGAGCGTTCGGCGTTTGTCGATTGGCGCCGTCGCTGTCGCGCGCGCGTCGGGCTCTGGTCGAACACCTCGGCCGGGAATGACTCCGTGGAGGTAATCTCCGTTAAAAACCGCGATTCGACCGGTCTTGGGGTAGACGAGCCATCCTCTGGATGCGAGTTCCGTTGACGTGTCGAGCTGGTTCGTGACGAGCGTCGGCCCGCCGCAACATCCGTCGACGTACACGATGACTGAGCAAATCGGATGCTTGACGCCACCGATGCCTTCGTCGTGGGAATCAAAGTGCATCTGGTGACCGTCTGCGTGCGGCCGCGCGTGCGCCCACCACTCGGCGTACTCGGCGTCGCGAACCGCCGGGAAATATTCCGCGGCGACGTCTCTCACGACGTGTACCAAGACATCCATCTTGCTCTCCGCATCCTTCGGTGACGCGCGGCGCTCTTGCACGTACGAAAAGAACGCCGTCTTCGGGTTCCAATAATCGTGTTCGTCCCAAAACCCATTCTCGATCGTCCGTGTGCCGTCACTAAATGGAAACGCTTCGTCGCGCAGCCAGGAAAGGACCTCGTCGCTCAACGCGCCGTCGCGCGCGTACACAATGCCGTCCGGCGGTTTCTCAAAATCCGTCGGCGCCAGCGCGTACGACAAGACATCCGGACCAAGCCTGTGCGTGTATCCCAAAAACTCGAGCAAATCGCCCGCCTCGTCTTCGCGCGCTCGTTGACAGAGCAACAGCGCGAGCTGCGACCCGACGTCTCGCACGCCCTTGGCGATTCCGAGACGCTCGGCATCCGCTCCGGCTCGCAACGCCTCCTCCATCGCGCGCTCTAATCCAACCCTTAAACCGGCTTCCAACGCATCGAACCCGTCGACGGCGCACCGCCTTTCCATCAACGCCCATTTCACCCAAACTCGCGACGAGCACCCGTCGTCTTCCTCCTCCGCCTCCATCGCCCGCGCGTACTTCTCCCTCGCCTCGTGCGCCTCACACCCACCGCGCGCCCTCGCGGCGTCACCTTCCGCTTCAAATGCGCGCCAATCATCAGTAACGCGCGCGCGTTTCGCGGCGGCTTTCGACGACGACGACGACATGGGTGACGACGACGCGCGCGTCGGTTACACGCGACGCCCGTCGAATTCACACTTCCCCGTTCACGCCCCACCGTCCACCGCGCCCCCACCGCCGCTCCCGTTCGCACTCTTCGCTCGCGCCGCGCACGTCTGCCTCAACTCCTCTTTCGCCGCCGCGTGCGTCGCCTCTAATCTCCGTTCCTCGGCGTCTAACCGCGCGCACAGTTCCTCACGCAGTTTTCGAACCAACGCGCTCGCGTCCTCGTGCACCCGCACGACGCGCGACGACGACGACGACGACGACGACGACGCGAGCGCCCCACCGATATCGTCGACGTCGACGTCCGCGAAGAGCGCCGCGACGGGGGATCTTCGGTCGTCCGTCGGCGTCGGGTGCATCGCATTCTGAGGACGTTCGCGTTCGATTCGCGATTCGTGTGTGTCTCGTTTTCACGAGTCATGAACCGTCAGATGTGTGTGGGGTGAAGCTTTTCTGAATTTCATTCCACCGAGCGCGCGCCGTCACTTGTCGACGGCCGGACGTACGGACCGACGGCGACGGGCGAGAAGACGGACGGGCGAAAGACGGCGCGCGACCGAAGACAGACGCGATGATCATTCCGGTGCGATGCTTCACGTGCGGTAAGGTGATCGGAAACAAATGGGACACCTACCTGGATCTCTTGCAGGCGGACTACAGCGAAAGAGACGCGCTCGACGCGCTGGGTTTGCAGCGGTACTGCTGCAGACGGATGGTGATGTGTCACGTGGATTTGATTGAAAAGTTGTTGAGGTATAACACGCTCGAACGCATGGATGGGGCGTGAGGAAGCGAGGGGTGAGAGACGACTGCGTGTTTAGGTTTATATAGCCGTCGGTTTGGGAAAAGACGACGGATAGGAAAGAGAGAGGAGGGAGAGAGCGCGCGGTGGCGTGCGCGACGCACGGCGTGAGTATTAGTAGGTATAATAAAGAATCGTTTTACAAACAGATGGATCACCACTCTTTCGGGCGGGCGGCTAATTGGGCCGCTTTGTAAGCCGCTTTGCCCGTTTTCCTAGACCCGTCGACGTCTACGAAAGTCTTGACACCGTTTTCATCGGTAAACCAGCGCGTGTGATGCGTCGTCGTCGCCGCCGCCTTTTTCGACGCGGCACCGCGACTCGTTCGGCCGAGTTCAGCGGCGGTGGCGGGTCTGGCAAAGCTCGCGGCGACGGCGGATTTGGGACCGCCGAATTGCCCGGCGTAATCGACGTGTACGATTTCGCCCTCGTGAAAACTCTGCGGCGCGAGCTCATCCACCGGAACAAAGTGTGGAAGTCTCGCGCGCCAAGGTGCACTCGTCTTGATGCTCGTTGTCGGAAGCATCGCCATTCGACTGACGTTTCGAGACGCCGGCGGTGGGTAGCGCCTCGGCGTCTCTTCTTCCTCTTCCCAATCGTCCTCCTCGTAATCGTCGCGAACGCTCGCGTTTCCTCCCGTCCTCCCCGTGTTTTCCTTGGCGAACGGGTTAAATCTATTCGCATCCGCCTGTCTGAACGCCCCGAACGTCTCGCGATCGTCCTCCGTGAGCGCGTCTTCTAATTCTACATCCTCCGCCGCAGTCGTCGGCGTCTCCAGCCGAACCGACGCCGGGCCTAGAACCTCCTTTTCTTTTCGCGCCTCCGCCTCCGCGCTCGCTCGCCTCGCTTCTTCCTGCACTACAAAACTCGGTTTCACCATCAACAGTTCATCCTCGGCGTCTCGATCCGGGTCCGCTTCTGAATCCGAATCGAACCGCGGTCGCGCCGACGCTTTCAAAGCGTCTTCCTCCAACGTCATCTGTTTCGTCGTCGTCGTCGTCGTCGTCGTCGTCGTCCCGCTTCGATCGATGTCGGCGTCGATCGAACCGCTCGGGTAACATTCGTCGACGTCGTCGTCGTCGTCGTCGTTCGAAATCGATGCCTCAACGGCGCGTAACGCGCGAGCCACACCCTCGTCGTTCCAACCGTCTTTGAAACCGTCGTCGTCTTCAGCACCGAACCCGTCTCCACCGGCGTCGTCCCACCCCTCGTCGTCGTCGTCGTCGTCGCCGTCGACGTCCTCATCGCCGTCATCGCCGTCATCGCCGTCGTCGTCGTCCCATCCGTCGTCGTCGTCCCATCGATCGTCCTCCTCGGCGGGCATCTTGTGACGACATCGTTCGTCACTCTGCGTCGCGCGTTCGCCCCGTTCCTTCTTTCTCCTCTCATTAGAGGGGAGGAAGGGCGAAAGCGAATCGGCGAACGAATCCTCCGTCGAGGGCTTTAGGTGCGCGGACAGACCGGCGGTTAAAACGCGCGAGCGGAGCGCACCGAACAACCTTCAATCAGTCATGCCGCAGCAGCAAAAGCGAAGAGGCTCGAACGGCCCGGCTTCGTCGACGACGACCGGGGCGTCGCACGGAGCGTCGTCTTCGGCGCACGGGACGACGGCGCACGCGCGCGTGGGAGTTTTAAAACCGGTGATTTTACCGTCGATGCGCATGGAAACCGGGACGAGCGTGGACGAGGCGTTGGCGGCGTCGAGGGCGTTCGCGGGAAGAGCCACCTGGGGCGCTGGTGGCGAGAGCGGGGGGGGTCGTTCGGGAGGTAGGAACGAGAGTGAACGCGTGAGCGGTGGGGGATCGCCGCACGAGGAAGATGGCGGGGTTGGAGGGCGCGGGGCATCGGCGCTCGGAGGGGCGACGTGGGGCGCGAGCCGCGGAGAAGACGCGCGGAGAGGGGACGACGTCGGGGAGTCGAGACGAGCGGCGGCGGCGGCGGCGGCGGCGAAACCGAAGCCGGTGATCAAGGTTTTGCGGAGGAAGACGGTGGAAGAGACCGGGGCGAGCGCCGAGCGGTCGGCGGATACGGTCTCGAGTCGACCGTCGAAGGCGTCCGCCCCTCAGCTGCAGACGACGACGACGACAAGCGAGCGCGTTCGAGAGGACAAGCCGGTGGATAGGGAACGCATCGTGGACACGCCCGGGAGCGACTTGTTGCAGACGCGCGGAGGCACGGCGCCGGTGGTGTTGCGCCGAAAGCCGGAACCGACGCCGTCGACGAACCAAGAAGAAAACATCCAGCCGGCGAGCGCCGAGGATCCCGATAAGAAGGCTAGAAAGCAACGCGGTGGACGACGAGTGCGCGAGAGGGAAATGAGACGCGTCGAGCGCGTCCAGATGCGCGCGCATAACGAAGCGGGCGAAACCGGCTCGGGTTTGCAGAATGTACCGCAACCCGTCGACTCGAATTGGGTAAACGCGTATCCTGGGTACCCATACATGGCGCCAAACACGTACGGAATGGCGTTCTCGGACGCCAATGCGCTGTTTCACACGTTTGCACCAAATTACCAGGGTCACACCGGTCACGTTCCGAACATGTATTACGGCTACGCAGCGGCGCCGAATCCGTATGCGCAGCAAGCGCCGGTGACGGTGCCGACAGACGCGCCGGATATCAAAGCCACGGGCACGTACGGCGGTAAAACGTCAGCAAAGAAGAAGAACGCGGTGAAACGTCTGACGAAGAAACTGGCTGATCTTCCGTCGTCGCTCGGTGCCGAGTTTGGTTCAACGGATGATTTGTCGTCATTCGCGGATCCAGCAAGGGATGACAAATCCGCGACGACGACGACGACGACGACTCCGCAGAACAAACGAGCGCAACGGCGACGCCCCGGCGGAAGACACGCCAAATCGACAACGAAATCGACTAGTCAACAGAACAAAACGTAAGTAAGTGCGACGATAACGACGTCTTACACATAGCCTGAGCGACGCGGACGAGAATGATACGGATACGAGGCGCGGCGAAAGCTGCCGAGCGCTAAACCGCGCCAATTCGATTCAAGACGTCTGTCTCGTCGCGATTAATTTAATTCAAATTCAATTCAATTCTATTCATCGCGCTCTCCAAACGCGTCCAAAACACGCGCGGATCCGTCTCTCCTTCCGTTCCATCAATCCCAAAAGTCCCGCCTTCGCCCGCAAAGTCTCGAACCAATCCGGTCCAATCCGCAAAGTCCCGAACCGCCTCCGTCGCCTCCTCCGCGAGCGCCTCGATCAAAATCACATCCCTCTCCGCCGCCCACCCCGGGTCGTGCCTCCCTTCTCGCGCCTCGACGACGTCCAACCGGGCGTCCACGCAGTCTGGAAAACACTTGGGCACCGCCCGCACGCCTCGAACGCGCACCGAAACCCCCGGCATCGCGTGCGCCCGCGTCGCGCGCCCGCATCCATCGCTCGCGATCATCGCCGCGACGCACGCCGTCGTCACCGACGCCGTCCACGCGCGACGTCGCGACGCCCGTCGCCGTCCCATCGGTTCCGCGGCGACGACTGTCGCACCGAAACGAAAAAGTGCCGAGATTTTTTTCAAAACCAAACTCAAAAACAAAGCGTACGTTTGACCGATCGAGCCCATTCGTCCATCGGTAAAAATAAGGTTTCGTTTCTCGTTGAACCTGGACCCTTTTTTCTTTGTTTTTGCGCCCAACGAACGATTCGATCGTCGCGCGCGACGCGATTTCTCGACGCGACGACGCGAGGGTGCGCGCGACGACGAGACGCGTCGACGGAAACGTCGATACTGCGAGGTACGAACCGCCGCGTGAGCTTTTTTAACGCGACGACGACGACGACGACGCGTCTTTCAAACGAACGGAATCGACGCGGAAAATGTGAAAAGTGACTGACGGATGCGAACGACTTTGCGACGGACGTAGGGACGAGAGACGACGACGGGACGCGCGCGCGTGGATCCAGTCGGTTGAATCGCGCTTGGTAAACAGATCGCGTCGGTGTCGAACGGGAAAAGAAGATGAGTTACATGAACGGCGGAGGGGTTGGACCGAGCGGAGGATCCTCCGAAGAAGAACGCGCGCGCCTCGCGCAACAGCACCAACAGCAGCCTCCGTTGGTTGTCGGCGTGCCTTATCCGCCCGGAACGGCACCAGCGTTGACGCCGGAACAGTTTAATGAACTATACGGCGCGCAGTTGAGACAACAGAGGGAGCAATTCGCGTATCACGCGGCGCACGCGGCGGCCATGACGCCGGCGGCGGCGGCGCAAAACGCGAAACTGAGAGAGTTTTGGAGAGAGCAATTGCGAGAGATGGGCGAGGTGACGGATTTTAAAACGCACTTGTTGCCGCTAGCGAGGATCAAAAAGATCATGAAGAGCGATGAGGACGTGAGAATGATATCGAGCGAGGCGCCGGTGTTGTTTGCAAAGGCGTGCGAAATGTTCATATCCGAGTTGACCACGAGGGCGTGGTCGCACGCGCAAGAGAAGAAGCGTCGAACGCTTCAGCGAAGCGACGTGGCGGCGGCAATCACGAAGACGGACATTTTCGATTTTTTAATCGACATTGTACCGCGCGATGATTTCAAGGATGCGGCGAGCGCCGGCGCGGGTCCGGCGCCGACGGGGTTCCCTCCTCCCGGTCAGCCCGTTCCCGCCCAGGTCCAGGCGGCGTTTCCTCCATCTGCGGCGCCGCCCACGGACGCGGGCGACGCCGCCATCAACCCCGCAGACATCTTTCCGCATTCTTAGTTTACACTTTAGCCGCCGCCACTCGCGCCACCGCCGCGCCGTTCGACGCCGACGCGCTCGCGCGCCGACGCCGCGCTCCCTCCGTCCTTCGCCGTGTACGCCACGTTCCATCCCACGCCGCCGACGCCCGCAGAAGCAGAAGAAGACATCGAAGAAGACGAAATCAGCACATTAATACCCGCGAGAACGATTTGTACGCTGTAAAACCGAAACCAAACCATTTTTAACCCGTCTAAAAGGCGCCGCGACCTCCACCGCTTCCGATACCTCCCATCACATCATCATCCCAAAGGTTCACCGAGACGTCGTCCTCGATCGACGCGTCGTTTACCCCATTCGACGAGTGATGACTCGCGACTTGCGATTCATCCCGAGGACCCTCTCCCGAAGGTTTAGTGGGTGGGTGGCTTTTGTGTATTTTATGTACATTGGTGTCACACAGAAGATGGGTCGAGTCTCGATGTCTTCTTCTAGGGGGTAAAACTCGAGTCATGACTCGTCGAATGGGGTAGGTCCCACGCAATCATCCATCATTCATCCATCTTATCGACGACGACGATCGAAGACGCGCGTCGGCACACACCGACGCGCGCGCGACCTCTCACGCGCGAACGCACGCCCGAAAGAACCCCTACCCGTGCGTGTCGCCCACCTGAAAACCGCGAAACGCGATGCGGTGCGTGACGACGACGACGACGACGCACGCCCCGGCGGCGTCCTGCCCAACCCTGATCTGCAAACGCCGAACGACGAGATGTGGAGCACCGGTGAGAGCGACGGCGACGACGAAGAAGACGACGGTCGGCGTGGTGCTGTCCGCCATCGCCGCGGATAAGAGGTGCAGAGGCGATGCGATGCCGGTGAAGAGCGGCGGGGAGTCTCAGACGAACCCGGAGTTGCAAATCACCGGAGCGAATTGCTCCATCGACGACCCGAGCGGGTGCACGCTGGCGGATTTGGAACTCATGTACGTGGACGCGTTGTGGAACTATTACAACGGAGGACAGTTTACGCTGAGCGATGAGGATTACGATCGACTGAGGGAAGAACTGAACTGGCAAGGGAGCGGGTTCCCGACGCTGCGTCGGTATGAGATTGAGTTTGTGCAGGCGGCGATCTCGTACTCGCGAGGCGAACCCGTGGTGGACGACGGCAAGTACGAGGAACTCAAGCGTCGGGTTAAAGCCGCGGGTAAACGCACCGATGTGACCGCGCTCTTGCTTTACACGAAAGGGAAGCAGTTGCTCGAAGAAGCGGAGTTTGAACTGTTGAGCAAGGAGATGCTGAAGTTAGGAATCGATGTCAGTATGAAGGGGGCGACGTGCACGTTGTCGCAGACGACGGCCGATTTGGAAAACGACACCGGTAGCGTCATCAGCATGTACGCCGCGCTCGGCACGGCGCCGTTACTCATTGGTTTGGCGCCGAGCTTTGTGCTCGGATTCTTTGGCGTCAAGCTTCCGGCGGCGCTCAGCCTGGGTTTCGCGGTGACCGTCTGCGCCGCGCTCACGAGCAAGCTCATCAACTACACCAATTTGCAAAACGCGGAAATCTTGACGGGCGTGTGCCCGTGCTGCGAGATGCCCATCAAGCGATTCTTTGGCGGCGAATCGCCCGTCGACTCTTACGAGCACAAGTGCGCCGCATGCGGTACAACGTGCGTGTTGAACAGACAAAAGCGGCTCATCGAAACCGCCGGCGGTCTCAGATCAGCCTAGGCGAGAGTCGCGAATCGTCGCCGTCGTCGGCGTCGTAGTTTCGAGAGTTTCGAGAGTTTCTACTGCACACGGTGTTTCTCTACTACACGCGCACGAATACTACGTACGTGCGACTGCGCTAATTCACACTAAACATTTAAATAAGAGATTCAGCTCCAACGCGAATGGATGAAGCGCGGCGCGCCTTGTGCCTCTCCAACGAAGAAGACGTGGATTTCGCTCCCCTTTCGTTCGCTAATAAATCGAGCGCGACTCGACGCGCGAATTTTGCTGACGCCGCGTGCACCACCCACGACGTGAATACGGCGCGCTGGAGCGCTCGAGCTCGAGAACGCGCCATGACTTTGATGAATCGCTCCACGAGGGCGTCGCTCGCGTTTCGGCGCTCGCGTTCGGCGCCCGTCGCTTCTCGCCAACGAAGCAAACATCTACGCGTGAGCACCCGGCCTCCAGTCGCCGAGAGCTCAACGGCGAGACTCCAGTGTTTGAGAACGCTCGCGCGCACGCGATTGTCTGTTCTCGATTTGAGATTACGCAGACTTACCGCGACGGAGGCTTGGGATTTCCACGCGTCGAAGTACTCCCCCGCGATTCGGCGCTCGGAACGCCGTCGCAGCGCCCTTAATTTACGCTGAAAGAGAATGCCACGGATCCACGACACGAGCGCGCGCTTCATGAGCTGCGCCTGCGCGAACTGGTCGATGACGCGATCGACTTCTCGCCGCGCGGCGAGCTCTGCGTCGGCGTTCTCTCGTTCTTTTTCGTACGCGCGGAGACGTCGCAATTCATCCGCGTTTGACTCAACGTCTCGCTCGAGCTCTTCAATTCTTCTCCAAGCCGCGTCTCTCTCCTGGATGAGAACGCGCGCGCGCGCGTTCGCGCTGCTCACCATGGTTTCTAGATCGGATCGCTGCGCTTTGAGCGCCGCCGCGGCGTTGGACTCAGCCACTTCGAGCGCCGCGTCTGATGAGAGCCGCTCGCGTCGCAGCTGTTCTCGCAGACTGTGAACCTTTTCCTCTCGAGACGACACCTTTTTCAGCGCCTGTTCGAGGCGATATTTGAGCTCGTCGCACACCCTACTAATGCTCTCCTGCCCGGCGACGTGGGCCTCCACCTCTAATCGAAGCGCGCGCACTTCATTCTCCAACGCGACGACTCGCTTGTCGTCGCCACCGATACTGTTATCCGTAAACGACGGCGCGAGAACGCGAGAACGCGTCTTGCACACCGCCATCTCCGCGAACGTCGGCGAGTTTTTATGCGCCTCCATCGCTTCCGCGATGCGTCTAATCTGGCTCTGTTCCGCTCCGATTTCGGCGGCTCGCGCGTCCTCGAGCGATATCCCGCGTTCCCTCACCCGCGCCAACGCCTTTTCTCGAGCCTCCCGTCGCATCGCATCGATCTCATCCTTCGTCATCGATGCCTCGTAGTCACAGTTTCTCAGAAACACCGCGCTCGACGGCGGTTTCCTCTTCGGTACCGCTTCGTCCGCGCCTCTTCTTCTTCTTCGAACCGTCTCGTCCAACTCGGCGTGCACGAGCGACATGCGCGCCAATCTCTCGAGTTTCACTCGCGTCACCCGCGTCCCCACGATTCCATCGTACGTCGTCGGCTCGTCCTCGGTTTCATCCCCGGACGGTTCGTCCTCGGTTTCATCCCCGGACGACGTCGACGCGTTTTCATTCGACGTTCGCGTCGTCGTCGTCGTCGTCAGAGCTGGTGCTTCCAAACTGTTTCGCGTTTGGATTAATTTGTAATCACCCCCGTCGTCCGAGCTCTCCACGTCGCTCCCAGCGCTCGCGTAATCGTCGTCGTCGTCCGTGACGTCCCCCGGGGCGTCGCGCGACATCTCACCGACGACTCGACGGGTCACCGCGTTGAGATGTGTCGACCGAAAGTCGTCAGCCCGTCAGTCAGTCTGGGTGCGCTCGGTCTGATTGCTGACGACAGTATGCGACGCGCATTCTGGCCATCGGTCGTCGCACGCGTCGCCGGGGACGTCGTCGCGCGCGTAGAAATCATCGGGATGGCGCCGTCGACGAGCGCGCGGGGGACGGCGCTCGCGCGCGCGTTCAGAGGACGAAACGGTGATGTTGAATGTCGTTTGCGCGGGAAAACCATCAAGGACAACAACGCCGCGTTCGGTCGCGTCGCGCGACGGTTGTCGTCGTCGACGTCGGTGTCTCGCGTGCGAGGAAAGATTGATCCACGCGTGCGACGCGCGGCGCCGGTGAACGCCGCGGAGGCGTCGGGGGCGTCGGTGGCGGGCGACGCCGGTTTGCGAGCGGTGTCGCGCGTGGACGCGTTGTCCAAAGCGCACGAGGACGCGACGCGATGGATCATATTTAGTGATTTACACGTGAGTAAGCGGACGATGGAGACGTGCAAAGAGGTTTTGGAGCGCGTGCACGCGGAAGCGGTGGAGAAGAAGTGTGGGGTTTTGTTTCTGGGGGATTTTTGGCACGCCAGAGGCGCCATTCCGGTGGAACCGTTGAACGAAGCGCTGGCGCTCATGTCGAGCTCGAAATGGACGGCGCCGACGATTATGATTCCAGGAAATCACGATCAGGTAACCGCGGGTGGGATGAGTCATGCGCTGACGCCGCTTGCGGCGTCGAACGAGAATATCGTCGTTTTCGATGGACCGACGTTGTACAACGGAGCGCTTTGGTTGCCGTACAGAAGGAATTCCGACGAATTGAAACGCGCAATTCACGAATGTCGCGGGGAGTTCAACGCCATATTCTGTCACGCAGACGTCATCGGTGCGTCTATGAACGAAACGTTTCAAGCGAGGGATGGGCTCGATCCCGCTCTGTTTGGTGGCGCAAACACGTACACGGGGCACTATCACAAGCCGCACGTCGTGCCGAACACAAACATCACGTACGTTGGTTCGCCTTACGAAGTATCGCGGTCAGAAGCGGGTCAGGTGAAGGAGCTCATCATACTCGATTCTGGGAAATGGGTCGAAGGCGAGAATGAGAGGGTGAAACTCGACATCGGACCGAAGCATTTCGCCGTCGAGGGAGTGGAGGCGTTCGTTCCTTCGTCGGCGAGAGCGGGAGACATCATCAGATGGACTCTGCCGATAGACGCCATCGAGTCTGCATCAGACGCCGTACCCGCAGTCATTCAAAAGGCTCGGGACGACGGGTTCGTAGTGGAAGTGTGTTACGTCGCGAAAGAGTTGCCGGCGCGGATACCACAAGCGGAAGAATTAGGACCTGCTGGATTGTTTGACGCGTACGCGGCGGCGAGCGACATGCCGACAAGCGTGAGCGCTTTCGGGCGCGAGGTACTCCAAGAAGTCGCCGCGGCTGAGGACGCGCCTGAAACGCGCTTACGAACAAGGGGCGTGAATGTTTCTTTCGATGCCGTCGAAGTTGAAGGCTTTGGTACGTTTCAGTCAACGACGCGTTACCCGCTCAATTCGAGAGGCGTTTGCGTCGTCGTGGGAGAGAACCAGACGGACACGTGTTCCGATTCCAACGGTGCAGGCAAGACTACGCTCGTGATGTCACCGATGTGGGCGCTCACAGGTCAGAGCGATTTGCGAATCGATGGTGGCGGTTCGGGTCGCACCCTCACTAAATCAGACGTCGTAAACGACTCAGCAAAGTTTGGCCGAGTGAGACTCGAAGGATACGTCAACGGCCACACGCCATTCTGGGTTGAGCGTAAGGTGAACAAGACAAAGCTCGTGAGCTTGAAGTATGCCATCGATGGTGAAGAGAAAACCATGGCTGAAGCAAAGCTGACGCAACAAGGCATAGACGAAGATCTCGGCGCGGCAATCATCGCCAACACGACGTTTCACGGCCAGCACACTGTTGGAGCTTTGCTTGACGCCAACGATGCCTCTTTGAAGGCTGCTCTCGGAAAGCTAGTCGAGGCGGACACATGGACGAGAGCAAAAGACATTTCTCGCAAGCGCGTGGGCAACGCCCGATCTAACGTCAACGCGATGACAGCCGAGGTCAAGGCTCGAGAGGATTACATCTCGCGCACTCGAGTGAGAAAGGAGCAAGCCGAACAGGAGAGCACCAAGTGGGACGATCAGCACCGTAGTCGAATGAGTGAACTCGAAGCCAACTCGACGGCTGCGTCTGAAATTTTCGTGAAGTGCATGGCGAGGACGAATCAGTACTTGGAAAGATTACGACGCGCGAGCGAAGCGCTCGAAGTGATGATGGGCGAAGCGGAGCGAATCATCGACTCTTCTCGTAACGACGCCGAAGACGCAGCAAAGCGCTTCGAGTTGCGAGAGTCAGAGTTGGAGCACAAAATCACCACCGTGGAGGGTGATATAGAGCGTTTGAATGCGACGGTTCGGGATCTTCAAGCGAAAGAGGCGAGCGCCGGAGCGCTGGGACAGCAGACACACAACGCCGTCGGCATGTTTGCGGGTGTAGGCAACTCCCACTCGCACCCTGACGGCGTCGGAACGTGCGATAGGTGCTTGCAGCCGATCGATCCGACGCATCACAAAGAAACCCTAGATAAGTTAAAAGAGGAAGCCAGATCAGCCGCTCTGGCGCACGGTCAGACGATTCAAAACTTGAAACAGTCAGTCGCCATGTTGAAGCAGGCGACGGAAGAGCGCCGCAAGCTCAATGAAGAAGCCGCTTTCGCGCGCAAGGCTGAGAGAACGCGCGCTGAATCGAGTGCGACGGCGTCGTCGAACGCCACGGATCAGCTCAGACACGCTCAACGATCTTTGAATGTGATTTCGAGTGCTGTCTCTCGCGCTGAAATGCTGTTGGGCTCGGCTCCAGAGGCTGTCGTCAAGAGAGCGCTAGCCATGTCCGCTGATGAAGCTTTCAAACAAAGTGCAATGACCATGGAGGAAGGTTCTTCATCGGGCTTACTCGTCGGTCTGGATCCGGCTTTGATGTCGGGATCTTCATCCATTGAAACCGAGACGAAAACGTTTCAAGCCAACGCGTCGATGAACGTCGCCGACACTGACTTTGTCCGATCTCTCGTCAAGGATGCCGAGGACACCATCGCTGAAGGCGAGAGGGCCGCTCGAGACGCGACGAGACGAATCCAGGAGCTGAACGACTTTGCTCTCGCAGCGCATTCAAACCCGCACACGAGCGCGTTGGAAGAATTGAATGCTCAGCTTGAAACCGAGGGTGAATCGCTTGCCAAGCGCGTCTCTTCTCTAGGTGAAGCGAAAGAACTCTTGGGCATCGCTCAAGCTGCGGACAAGGCTTTTAGTACGAAAGGCATTCAGAGTTACCTTTTTGAAAGCGCGCTCGGTGATCTGAGCGCGCGTGTTGGACAGTACATGGACGCGTTGACTGGCGGCGCGTTGACGCTCGAGTTGAGGCCAGCCGGCGCCGGCGCCGAAATGGACGACGAATCAGACGCAGTGGATGACGAAACGGATGGTGAAACAGACTCGAAAAAGAACAAGAAGAAGAACGCCAAGTCGACCATGAGCGCGACGGCGGCGGAGCGTATCGAACGTGTCATCCACGCTAGACGCCCCGATGGAAGTCTGATTTCCAGAACGCTTCGACAGCTCTCTGGAGGTGAAAGACGCCGCGCGGCGCTCGCCTTGGCGCTCGCCTACGCAGACTTGGCGTCTGAACGATGCGCGGTCGCGTGCGATACGTTGGTTCTGGACGAAGTGCTTCAGCATCTCGACGCCGAGGGCATCGCGAGAGTCACGTCGCTATTGCGAGCGCTCCCAAAGCGCACCGTCCTGCTCACGTCGCAAGCAGACTCTGCCACCGCGCATCTTTTCGACGTCGTCGACAAAGTTGTCAAGGGAACGCACGGTTCTGGAGTCGTCGTCGCCGCCGGCGAACACGCCATGCTCGAGGAAGAGGCCACGTCGTAAATGTAGATATTTCCTAGCCAGACGAGTTGAAAACCAAAATTGCTGCTATACCTTACAAAGAGCTAAAAAGAAAACAACCGAGCGACAACCTCTTCCCGTCTCGATCGTCCATGATGATGATGGGCGCACTCAAGCCTCTTCTTGGTCGTTTTCGAAGCGTTTCGTCGCCCTCCCCTTGCACTGAAAAGCTTTTCGTTTCGCTTCAAAGAGGCGCTTCTTCACCACTTCCTCCGCGTCGTCACCGAAATCCTCGTCTCGCGCATTCGGATCGTGAAACTGCACGCGCGTCTCCTCTTCACACATACCCTCATCCGTCTGTTTCGCCGATCCCGCCGCCTTTTCTTCGCTCTCCCCTCGCACATCCGCGCGAATCAAGTCGTGCAACTTGGCCATGACTTCCTCGTGTTGTCGTTCCCGCTCCCTGATCCTCTCCTCCTCCGTCGTCTCGTCCACCTCAACGTCGTTGAACAGCTCTCTCGGCGGCGAGTGCCACGGCGTTTCGATCTCCTCAATCTTCATCGTCGCCGACCGCTCCGCAAAGTTTTTCGCCAGGTTTTGTTCGTTCCAACGCACGCACTTTTGTCTCTTTTGGTGTCCCGACGTCGTCGTCGTCGTCATCGAATTCCCGTTCCCGTCGTCATCGATCGACATCGGCGTCGTCGGCGTCGACGGCGTCATGTTCCGCCCCGTCGTTTCTCCCTCTTCGTCCGTCGCGTCGCGTCCGTCGCGCGTCCGTCGCGCGTCCGCCGCGTCGTGATCTGTCGTGAATCATCAATCAAACACTCCGAGTCGAGGCGCATCCATCCATCCATCCATCCTTCACACGCCGTCGCCGACCGACGGACGCTCGCGATGGAGCGCTGAACGGACGAGGGAACGCGACGACGAACGACCGGCGATGGACGCGTCGACGCGGCGACGCTCGGTGGACGCGTGCGCGGCGTGGATGCGCTCGGAACACGCGGCTGGGGCGTTCGTTGCGAAGGATGTGGAGGCGTTGCGCGCGCGAGGGACGACGATGGCGACGCTGGAAGGGATGGAGTGCGAGGATTACGCGAGGGCGGGGTGCGGGGAAACGCTCGGGGCGAGGGTGAGGATGCGCCGGGCGGTGCGAGCGTATGGACGGATGGTGCGAGGGGAAGAAGAGGGGGGCGGACGCGACGCGCGGAGGACCGACGGGGGTGCTCGGTTTGGTGGAAGGGTGACGATTGAAGAGGATTTAGCGCCGGTGTTCGATCGGGATAGGGCGGATTGGGGCGGTGATGGGAATTCGATGAAGCGGACTCGGCGTGAAGGGAAGGAAAACGCGCGTCCGGCGCCAGAGGTGAAGATGAAGAAGCGACGGTTGCCGCCGCCGTGGATTCGGCCGCCGGGAACGCGATTTCTCGTCGACGGTTTCGCGCACGATTTAGATGGATGTGAACACTGGTTTTTGACGCATTTTCACGCGGATCACTACCAAGGTCTCACGAAGAAATTTGATCGCGGCGTCGTTTACGGTACGCCGACGACGATTCGACTCGTCAAGGAGCGTTTGGGCGTGGACCCGCGTCGGTTGAGAGCCGTTCGAATCGGCGAACGAGTCGACGTCGATGGTGTCGACGTCACGTTTATAGACGCGAATCACTGCCCGGGGGCGGCGATGATTCTTTTCGAGTTTCCCAACAACCCCAAGGCGGCGCCGGTGCTGCACACGGGCGATTTCAGATTCCACGAGGGCATGCGCGACGATCCGCATTTGCGCAAAGCGGCTGAACGAGCGCCCGTGCTTCTTCTCGATACCACGTACTGTTCTCTCGACCAAGACGACTTTCCGACGCAAAAACACGTGCTCAGGGCGATGACGGATGCGTTGCGATCCGAGGCTATGTTCGGGCACCGCCGTCTGTTCCTTTTTGGCACGTACACGATTGGTAAAGAAAAGGTGTTCTTCGAGGCGGCCAAGGCGCTCGGACAAAAAGTCTACGTCGGCAAGGCAAAGCTCGCCGTGCTGAACGCGATAGAGCTCACCAAGGAGGAAAAATCCCTGATTACGACGAACGACGCCAAGACAAACTTACACGTCGTTCCCATGGGATCGACGAGCTTTAAAAAGATGGCATCCATCATGAAGTATTACAAGACGAGATTTGATTCCGTAATTGCCTTCAAACCGACGGGTTGGACCTTTAGCGCGCAGAGCAAAACTTCGCGAAGTACAAAGCGAAGACAGCGCGGTAAACTCGTGCAATACGGACTGCCGTATTCAGAGCACTCGAGTTTGAACGAACTCAGGTCGTTCGTGCGCTTTATAAATCCGAGGAAAATTTTCCCGCACGTAAACAACGATTGCGGACCTCGTTCGGCGCGCATGCTCGAACTCCTTCGGGCGAGCGACGACGAATACGCAGACATGCTCGCTGGACACCGGACGACGACGACGTGATGCACATTTAGACAATTTTCTTCGTAGAGAACCTAGTACTTGTAGGCGTGTAGAAACTATTACAATCATCAGACAAAACAAAAGAATTCTTCAAACGACCGCGGCTCGTTAGAGCTGCTTCATGAAATCGGCAAACTCGGCTTCCTTCTTTTCATCGCTTCCAGCCGGCGGCGGCGGGGGAACTTCGGCGACAACCGCGTCACCGACTTCACCCTCCTCGGGTTCTTCCGCGGGCGGCGGCGGCGGCGGCGGCGGTACCGCTTGCGCTTGCGCTTGCGCTTGCGCTTGCGCTTGCTGCATCATCATCGGAGGAGGAGGCACGCGCTGCATCACCATCGCCGGAGGCGGGGGCACGCCCGCGGAACCATCCTCTGGAGGAGGCGGGGGCGGGACGCCCGCGGAACCGTCCTCGGGCGGAGGCGGGGGTACCGCCATGACTGGGGCCATGGGGTAGGCGGCGTATCCGTTCTGGACTTGCATCCCGGCGGGCATCGGTGGCGGCGGCGGAGGCACGCGTCTCGGCGCTTGTTGTTGTTGTTGCTGTTGCAGAGGGGGCGGAGGCAGGCCGCCGGCACCGCTCGGTCTCGACACGTTACATCTCTTGCACACTTGCCTCGACGCGTAGTTCGGGTACCCACACGGTTCGCAAATCCAGTCTCCCGGTCGCAAATTGTTATAGTTGCCACGCGGTCCGTTTCCGGCGTTGGCGGCAAACGCCGAAGACGACGGGGCACCGCCGCCGACGGAGCCCCCGCCCTGTTTCAAGTCGGCTTCGTTGACGCCGATTTCATTCAAAAACGCAGAGTACTCCTTATTCATCTCCTCCTTGGCCGCGCCCGCGTCCATTTTACCCGCGAGCGGACAATCGCGCGTCGGGTGACCACCGTTTCCGCAAATTTTACACGTGACGAGCTCCACCGGCGCGCGGTAACTCTCCACCTTTTCGCGTTCGGGGCAGTTGGCCTGCACGTGCCCTTGCTGACCACAAAACCGACACGCGCCAAATGATTCGATAAACGTACCGTTGATGGATGCGAGTTCTCTCAACTGCATGCGTTTGTGCACGTTTTCCTCTTCGTCAATCGGACGTAAAATGTGACTCACCATTTCCGCCGCCGCGTCGACGTTTTCCCACGTCTCACCCAAAATCACAACGTGCAGAGGTTCGTCCTCCTTATAATCCGTCTTGTGGTCCCGGTGCGCCCCAGGTTTCACGCTTCCTTTCCCACGAAGCATGATTCGCGTGTTCGTCTCCCGCTCCATGCGTTTTTGCGTGTTCCCGCGAGGTCCCAAAATCAAACCTATAAAATTGTACCCCGGGTACTCGTCCTCCGGCACGTACAACTTTCTCTCCTTCTTCCTCGGTCTCCAATCCGGCGGCGGTTGAAACTCCCCGTTCGTGTTCGCCATCAACCACTCCACGAGTTCGTCCCGCTCGCGGTACAACCTATCCTTCACTCGCGCCTCTCGCGTGTTCACCTTGACGCCAAACTTGTTATATTTCGGCGGCGGGCTCGGGCTTCGGTCGCCCTCCGGCCGGTCATCCCTGAAATCCCGCATCGTCAACCGCTGCGAAACGTCCTGATACTTCGCAAACCTCCTCGCCGCTTCCGGATCCGTCGTCGACAGCGTCGTCGCCGCCGTCGCCGCCGCGGAAACGACCCCTTTCGACGCCAATCTCGCCTGAATCGCCGCCGCGTCTGGAAGCGCGAACGACCCGCCGCTCCCGGCGTTTCCCCCACCGAACCTCGGAACCGGCGGTGCGGGAACGTTCACCAACGCCTCCGCCGCGGACGCGGACCCGTCGTCGTCGTCCCATCGCGACTTTCTCGCTCGTTTCCGTCCCCTCTCCCCGTCCCCATCCGTCGTCGGTACCGTCGTCGTCGTCATGACGTCCGCCCGTCCGTCCGCGCACGACCACAACAACGACAACAACAACAACCGCTCGCGGTTTACGAATCACTCGTCGCCGACCCCGCGTCGCCCCGGTCGCGTCGTTCCAGTGTCGTCGCCGGCGCGACGTTCTCCCAGGGACGTTCCCGCGCGCGCACTGATGAGACTTTTACAACACGGGGTATATCCTAAACCCTACCCTGATGAGACGACTTTTATGATTTTACAACACGGGATCTGATGGGATCGGATAGGGCGTGGGGCGTGCGGTGGGGGGGTAGATTTACGGTTCGTGAACCGTTGAACCGTTGTTTGTATGTATATATAGTACCAAGTACGGTGATCCCGAATTTCAAAAACAACTGTTGTGCCGACACGGATGGATCTTCACACGTTCGCCCGCCCGACGAACCGACGGACGACCGACGGCCGATCATGAACTCGCCGCAGAGAGCGCTGGCGCGGAAACGCGCGATGGAGGAAACGACGCTGGCGAACGACGCGACGAAACGAGACGCGGCGCGAAGAGAGACGCTGAAAGCTCTGGAGGTGAAGACTGTGATTCGGGAAGCGCGAACGAGCGCGGCGAGGGCGATCGAACACCGACGGGCGACGACGAAAGCGACGGGGACACGGGGTTCGGGAGGGAATTTGTTCGCGACGTGCGGGGGGAATCAGGTGACGGTGTACGACGGGGAACACTTTGGGGATCACGTGGCGGTGGTGGCGCAGTACGCGCACGAGACGACGGAGCACCAGCGGGGGGGGGAGGTGACGTGCGTGTGCTGGGTTCGGTCGGACGAGGACGAGGGCGAGGATGGGGAGAAGGAGAACGTGGACGCGGGGGCGGGGGCGACGAAGAAGAAGATGAAGACGAAGAAGGCGGCGACGACGACCGGGGCGAATAAAAGGGCGAAAAAGACGACGACGAGCGACTCGAGTTTGGCGGGCGGTCACGAGTTCGGAGACGCCATTTTAACCGTCGGCGACGAACACGGCTTTTTGAGCGTGATTAGCGTGGCGGAAAACCGGGTGAGAAGCCGAATCGAAGCGCACGCGGGGGCGCAGATTTTAGATCTCGCCTCGGCGGACAAGACGGTGGGATGCGTCGTGTCTCTGGGCGCCGACGGCGCGTTGAAGCGTTGGAACGTCTTTGGCGGCGCCGACGACGAAGGAGAGTGCGTCAAGGAAATTTCCGTCGGTGACGACGCCACGTGCGTATCGTGCGACGAAACCGGTTCTTTCGCCATCACGGGTCACCGGGACGGGAGCGTCAAACGATGGAGTCTGGGTAACGCCGGGGCGACGAAAAAGCTCGGCTTCACCTCCTTCCCACCGACGCACGGCGTCGAATGCGTCAAAATTGTCGGCGACGTCGCTTTCGCAAAGACGACCGACGCCCGCGTGGAGACGTTCGACCTGAAGAAGGACGCGAGCGTCAAGTCTTGGCAGTTGCCGTTTTCCTCCTACCGAGCAAAGGCCAAGGCGAACGCGCTCCCGTGCCGATTCGGCGTCACCTCGGACGGAAAATTCTTCGCCTGCGGGGACAACCTCGACACCGGCATCGTCTACGTCTACGACGCAGCGTCCGCCGAGCTCATCTCTCAGCTCAAGCCTCTTCGCGTCACCGGCGTCGTCAGCGCCGTCGCGATCGCCGACCACTGTCGTCACGTCTTTTCCTCCTACGGTCCGGGCGTCGTCTGGCGTTACGAAATCATCCCTCGCGTCGTCGACGACGGCGCCGATCGACAGGGTTTCGAAGCCGTGGTCAAGCCACGCTGAGCGCGCGCGCGCGCGTCGACGACCGACCGAGGCGGAAGACAAACCGTCCAGACGCCCGACGGACGGACGGACGGGCGTTTACACGTACACGTTTTAATCAAACTCAACCCAATTACCGCTTTTACCACTCACACTACGACACGCACCGGCGAAGCCTTGTGAGCCACTCACTCGCGCGTCGAGCGCAGGCGCGACACCCGCGTGTGAGATTGGGATATTATCACTGTTTACACATACACACATGTCGTTCGTTTGAAAACCAAACGCGCCGTCGGGTCGATGAGCGTCGTCGTCGTCTCGATGAGCGTCTCGGTGTCGTCGTCGTCGGCGGTAGTAACGCGCGCGTGAAGAAGAAGCGGAGCATGTACGCGACGAAGACGTTGACGACGACGACGACGACCCGATCGGTCGGTGGTCGACGATGCGTGAGAGGTACGACGAGATTAGATTAGATTAGACGGCGCGCGAGTGGTTGTTTTTCAACCAATCCTCGGATGAGGTTGGCGGCTCTCTTTTGTCGACCTGATTGATTAGATTTGATGTTTGATGGATTGAACTCTCGTTTCGATCGCGGGCGATGCGTGAGACGACGCGTGAGGTAACGAAGAGACTGACGATGGATGATGCGATGTTTTTGTTCGCGTTCGCGCGCGCGCAGCTCGATCGAACAAGCCGAGCGTTCGCGTCGCGGCGGAGATCGAGACGGCAAAGACGAAGGATGAGGTGCGAGCCAACTTGGAGTACCACGCGGCCAAGTCGACGAGCGCGCTGCCGATTGAGTTTGGTGTGCCGGAGATGTACCAAGCGACCGCGCAAAGCGTTCGTGAAGGTCTCGTCGAGCGCTGGAACGATACCTACGCGCACTTTCACAAGGAGAACCCGAAGCAGGCGTACTACCTGTCGATGGAATATCTTCAAGGTCGCGCTTTGACCAACGCCATCGGTAACATGGGTCTCACCGGGGAGTACTCTGACGCGCTTCGATCGTTGGGTTACACCCTCGAGGATGTCATGAGCGTCGAGCGCAACGCTGGCCTCGGTAACGGTGGTTTGGGTCGCCTCGCGTCGTGCTTTTTGGATTCCATCGCCACGCTCGACCTCCCGGCGTGGGGCTACGGCTTGCGCTACAAGTACGGTTTGTTCAAGCAAGGCGTCGATAAGGCGACTGGTGAACAGCTCGAATTCGCCGATGACTGGCTCGAAGTTGGCAACCCGTGGGAAGTCGCTCGCCCGCAAGTGAGCTATCCGATTTCCTTTTACGGCAAGGTTGTCGACGGCAAGTGGGCGCCGGGCAAGCAAGTTCGCGCCGTCGCGTACGATTCCCCGATCCCGGGTTACAAGACGCGCAACTGCATCTCCCTTCGCATGTGGGACGCTCAGCCGTCCGCGGTCGAGTTTGACTTGGCTGCCTTCAACGCGAGCGACTACGAGACCTCCATGGGACCGACCAACTTGGCCTCCATGCTCTGCGCCGTCCTCTACCCGGGTGATGGCACCCGCGAAGGCAAGGCGCTCCGCCTCAGCCAGCAGTACATGCTCTGCTCTGCGTCTGTTCAAGACATCTTGGCGCGCTGGAAGGAGCGTGGCAACTCTGACTGGAGCAAGCTCCACGAAAAGGTTGCCATTCAAATGAACGATACGCACCCGACGCTCGCCGCGCCGGAACTCATGCGCATCCTCATCGATGAAGAAGGCTTGAGCTGGGACGACGCCTGGAAGGTTACGACCAAGACGGTCGCCTACACCAACCACACCGTCATGCCGGAAGCGCTCGAAAAGTGGCCGATGGACCTCGTTGAAGAGCTCCTCCCGCGTCACGTGGAAATCATCAAGCGCATCAACGACGAGTTTATCGCCTCTGTCAAGGCCAAGTACACCGACATGCCGGCTGAAGAACTCGCTCGCTCCATCGAAGCGATGAGCATCCTTGAGAACTACGTCTCCCCGGAAGAAAAGGCGGCCAAGAAGGCGGCCGCCACGAAGACCGCCAAGAAGGCTGAGACCGCCAAGAAGACCGCCACGAAGGCTGAGACCGCCGAGGAAGAAAAGCCGGCGATGATTCGCATGGCCAACTTGTGCTGCATCTCTGGCATGGCCATCAACGGCGTCGCCGCGATTCACTCTGAAATCGTCAAGGATGTCGTCTTCAACGACTTTTACAAGCTCTTCCCGGAGAAGTTCCAAAACAAGACGAACGGCGTCACTCCGCGTCGCTGGTTGGCCTTTGCCAACCCGGAGCTCTCCTCCGTCGTCACCAAGTGGGTCGGCAACGACAAGTGGATCACGGACACTGATGAACTCCGCAAGTTGGCTGACAACGCTTCCAACCCGGAACTCCAAGCCGAATGGAAGGCTGCCAAGCTTGCACGCAAGCAAATCTGCAAGGATTACATCAAGAAGGTCACCGACATTGACGTGCCGATTGACTCCATGTTTGACATTCAAGTGAAGCGCATTCACGAGTACAAGCGCCAATTCTTGAACATCCTAGGCATTATTTACCGATACAAGCAAATGAAGGCGATGACTCCGGAAGAACGCGCCAAGTGCGTGCCGCGTGTCTGCATCTTCGGGGGTAAGGCGTACGCGACGTACTTGCAAGCCAAGCGCATCGTTCGCCTCATCAACAATGTCGGCAAGGTTGTGAACAACGACCCGGAAATCGGTGACCTCCTCAAGGTTGTCTTCGTCCCGGATTACAACGTCTCCTTGGCTGAAACCTTGATTCCGGCCTCTGAGCTCTCTCAGCACATTTCCACCGCCGGCACCGAAGCTTCCGGTACTTCCAACATGAAGTTCCAAATGAACGGCTGCTTGATCATCGGTACTCTCGACGGCGCCAACGTCGAAATCCGCGAATGCGTCGGAGAAGACAACTTCTTCTTGTTCGGTATCACCGATCCGGAAGTCGAACCGGCTCGCGCGGAACGCGCCGCCGGCAAGTTCAAGCCGGATCCGCGCTTCGTGGAGACGCTCGAGTACGTCCGATCTGGCGTCTTTGGCGAAACGTTTGACGAGTTGTTGGGATCCCTCGAGGGCAACGAAGGCTTTGGCCGCGGCGACTACTTCCTCGTCGGTAAGGACTTTGCGTCCTACCTCGAAGCGCAAGAGCGCGTGGACGAGGCGTACGCCAACTCCGCCGGTTGGACGGAATCTTCCATCATTTCCACCGCGTTTAGCGGCAAGTTCAACTCTGATCGCACCATCGACCAGTACGCAAAGGAAATCTGGGGCATCGAACCGTGCACCGTCCCGGAACGCAAGTAAGCGCAAAGCAATTTAGCAGCGAATCGCAGTAGCAGAACACTTCCACACCGAGAAAAAAGAGCACAAAGAAATTTTAGCCTTTTTTAAATTACACTCATCATCAGAACCCTCACCAGAGACGCATCCCGCCCGCATCATCAGGCTATCGCTCGTTTCAATTCTCGACTCAGCGTCCTCCGAACGACGTCGTACGCGTCGCACAGCGCTCCCGTCTTCACCCCCACCCGGACCCCCACACACAGCGCGTCTCGGAACACCATCGGACACCTCTCGACATCCATCACCAAGTCTTCCCCGCACGCCCCAACCTCATACAAGTTCCCGCACCGTCGCGTCGTCCCGCACCACGCCCGCCTCGTCCGCGTCCCGTCCTCGGCGTTCCCCACGACGCATCGTCCACACGACGTCCACGCGCGCGTTCGCCGTCTCTTTCGCGACTTGGCGAGCATCAGAACGAAGACGACGAGGAGGAGAACCCATCCGTTTCGTCGTCGTCGGCGTCGGCGGCGGCGGCGGCGGTCCGTCGTCGTCGGCGTCATCGACGCGTCAGCCAATCCACCAAAAAAGGAAGAGTGACGTTTCGTTTTCATCCTCGAAAGAAACAAGATTTTATCTTTACATTTTTGGGTCCTTGGTTTTTGATACATGATCCGTCATAAACGTACCCACTGGGTATGGTTTTTTTCTGTATCATACTTTAGGTTGCTTTTAGACCAAGGGTTTAGATTTTATAAAAACTTAGGGTTTGGTGGGGGAAGAAAGACACGTTGAATCCTCGCGCGAAACGTGGGACGGACGACAGAGCCAGCCTCGCGCGTCGGTCGAGACGTCGAGCGAGACGAACGAGACGAGACGGACGAGACGGAACGAGCGCTCGTGTACCTCTTCGTCCCCTTCTCGCGCGACCCGGGTTCTCCATCCGCGCGCGACGGACCCGAGCGTTCGTTCGTTGGAGTTGGATCGCAGGGTGGGCGAGGACGCCGGCGGCTGTGGGAACGGGCCGAACGAACGAACGTCGCGGACGGACGGACGCGGACGCGGACGGTGTTGGTGCTCGCGCGCGTTTGATCCGCGCGTCGTCGACGCCGAGAGACGGAGAGAACGAGAAGGACGCGAAGCATGCCGACGCGAAGAGGAACCACGGCGAAGGGCGCGCGGGCGGAAGCCGCGTCGGACGAACGCGACGACGACGCGACGCTGATGGAGGAGGACGACGTCACCGTCGATGAAGCGCTTCGTGAAAAGGCGAGGAAATGGGCGGCGTTGAATGCGAAGAGGTACAACGCGGCGAGGAAGTTTGGGTACGTGGAACCGGCAAAGGAGGAAATGCCGCCCGAACACGTGCGGAAGATCATCAAGGATCACGGGGACATGTCGTCGAGAAAGTTTAGGCACGATAAGCGGGTGTATCTGGGTGCGCTCAAGTTTGTGCCCCATGCGGTGTATAAACTTTTGGAAAACATGCCCATGCCGTGGGAACAAGTGCGACACTGCGAGGTGATTTATCACATCACCGGCGCCATCACCTTTGTCAACGAGACGCCGAGGGTGATAGAACCCGTCTTTATCGCGCAGTGGGGGACGATGTGGATCATGATGCGACGAGAGAAGAGAGATCGTAAGCACTTTAAGCGCATGAGATTTCCTCCGTTTGATGACGAAGAACCACCGCTCGATTACGCGGATAACCTCTTGGATGTGGATCCGCTCGAGGCGATTGCGCTCGAGTTGGATGAAGAGGAGGACGCGCCCGTTTTGGACTGGTTTTATGACCACGCGCCGTTGCGATGGACCAAGTTCGTCAATGGTCCGAGCTATCGAAAGTGGCAGTTGCCGTTACCGGTGATGGCCAATTTACACAGATTGTCCTCGCAATTGTTGAGCGATTTGACGGATAAGAATTACTTTTACTTGTTTGATCACAAGTCCTTCTTCACCGCCAAGGCGTTGGGAATGTGCATCCCAGGCGGTCCAAAGTTTGAGCCTTTGTTCCGCGATATGGACCGGGCTGACGAAGACTGGAACGAATTCAACGACATCAACAAGCTCATCATTCGCAGTCCGCTGCGCACAGAGTACAAGATTGCGTTTCCGTACTTGTACAATAACCGACCGCGCAAGGTGTCGTTGGCGGTGTACCACACGCCGATGGTGATGTTCATCAAGACGGAAGATCCAGACTTGCCGGCATACTACTACGACCCTCTCATCCACCCGATTGCGTTTTACAGATCGAACAAGGACAAGAAGCAAGAGGAGGATGAGGATGAGGATGACGACTTTGCGTTGCCGGATGGCGTCGAACCGTTTCTCGCCGAGACGCCGCTGTACACAGACAACACGGCCGGCGGCATCGCGCTGCTCTACGCGCCTCGTCCGTTCAACCTCAGAAGTGGGCAAATGCGTCGGGCGATGGATGTCCCTTTAGTTAACAGTTGGTTCCACGAGCATTGCCCGTCGGGCTATCCGGTCAAGGTGCGCGTTTCGTACCAAAAGCTGCTAAAGAGTTTCGTGTTGAACCAGTTGCACAAGAGACCTCCGAAGACGATGAAGCGCAGAAACTTGTTTGTCGCGTTGAAGAAAACCAAGTTTTTCCAGTGCACAGAGCTTGACTGGGTCGAGGCTGGTTTACAAGTGTGTCGACAAGGCTACAACATGCTCAACTTGTTGATTCATCGCAAGAACTTGAATTACCTTCATCTCGATTACAACTTCAACTTGAAGCCGGTGAAAACGCTCACCACCAAGGAACGTAAAAAGAGTCGTTTCGGTAATGCGTTCCACCTCTGTCGCGAAGTGTTGCGTCTCACCAAGCTAGTGGTGGATTCCAACGTGCAGTTCCGGCTGGGCAACGTGGATGCCTACCAGCTCGCGGACGGATTGCAGTACATTTTCTCGCATGTCGGCCAGCTCACCGGTATGTACAGATACAAGTACAAGTTGATGAGACAAATCAGAATGTGCAAGGATCTCAAGCACTTGATTTACTATAGGTTCAACACAGGACCCGTCGGTAAGGGCCCCGGCGTTGGTTTCTGGGCGCCAATGTGGCGTGTGTGGCTCTTCTTCCTTAGAGGCATCGTTCCGCTGTTGGAGCGTTGGTTGGGTAACTTGCTCGCACGCCAATTCGAGGGCCGTAATAACAAGGGAATCGCCAAAACGGTGACGAAGCAGCGCATCGAATCACATTTCGATCTCGAATTACGCGCCGCCGTCATGCACGACATTTTGGATTCGATGCCTGAAGGAGTCAAGCAAAACAAGGCGCGAACCATCCTGGCGCATCTTTCTGAGGCGTGGAGATGCTGGAAGGCGAACATCCCATGGAAGGTGCCGGGTATGCCTGCTCCGATTGAGAACATGATTTTACGATATGTGAAGAGCAAGGCTGACTGGTGGACAAACGTCGCGCACTACAACCGCGAACGTATTCGCAGAGGCGCCACTGTTGACAAGACGGTTTGCCGAAAGAACCTCGGTCGATTAACGAGACTCTACCTCAAGGCGGAACAAGAACGTCAACACAACTACCTCAAGGATGGACCGTACGTCACGCCGGAAGAAGCAGTTGCCATTTACACGACGACCGTGCACTGGCTTGAATCGAGAAGATTCTCGCCGATTCCTTTCCCTCCGTTGTCGTACAAGCACGATCGCAAGTTGCTCATCCTTGCTCTCGAGCGCCTCAAGGAGAACTACTCTGTTTCTGCTCGCTTGAACCAAAGTCAACGCGAAGAGCTCGGTTTGATTGAACAAGCTTTCGATAATCCGCACGAAGCTCTCAGTAGAATCAAGCGTCATCTCCTGACGCAGCGCGCATTCAAAGAAGTTGGCATGGAGTTTATGGATCTCTACTCCCATTTGATTCCAGTGTACGAGATTGAGCCTTTGGAAAAGATTTCCGATGCATACCTCGATCAATACATCTGGTATGAGTCTGATAAGCGCCAGTTGTTCCCTAACTGGATCAAGCCGTCTGACACGGAGCCCGCTCCCTTGCTCGTGTACAAGTGGTGCCAAGGAATCAACAACCTGACAGATATCTGGGATACGAGCGAAGGCGAATGCGTCGTTATGTTGCAGACACGTTTTGAAAAGATGTTTGAAAAGGTTGATTTGACCCTTCTCAACCGTCTCATGCGTTTAATTGTCGATCATAATATCGCCGACTATTGTACAGCGAAGAACAACGTAGTCATTTCCTACAAGGATATGAGCCACACGAATAGCTACGGCATGATTCGAGGGTTGCAGTTTGCCTCCTTCATGACACAGTACTATGGCTTGGTGCTCGATTTGCTCCTCCTTGGCCTCACCAGAGCGTCGGAAATTGCTGGTCCGGCAAACATGCCGAATGAGTTCATTTCTTATCGAGACGTTGAGACTGAAACGAGGCATCCAATTCGATTGTACTCCCGATACATTGATCGAGTGCACGTTTTGTTTAGATTTACCGCAGACGAATCAAAAGACCTTATCCAAAGGTACCTCACGGAGCACCCGGATCCAAACAACGAAAACATGGTTGGATACAATAACAAGAAGTGCTGGCCGCGCGATGCGCGGATGCGACTCATGAAGCACGACGTCAACTTGGGTCGAGCAGTCTTTTGGGACATCAAGAACCGTCTTCCGAGATCTTTGACCACTCTTGAGTGGGATAATGGTTTCGTGAGCGTCTACTCTCGAGACAACCCCAACTTGTTGTTCTCCATGAGTGGTTTCGAGGTGAGAATTTTGCCCAAGGTGCGCATGGCGACGGAGCATTTTGCGAACAAGGATGGCGTCTGGAATCTCCACAACGAGCAGACAAAGGAACGAACGGCTCAAGCATTCCTTCGCGTAGATGACGAAGCTTTGAAGGCGTTTGAGAACCGCATCAGACAAGTTTTGATGTCCTCTGGCGCGACGACTTTCTCAAAGATTGTCAACAAGTGGAACACTGCGCTCATCGGACTCATGACTTACTATCGCGAGGCGACGATTCACACGTCAGAGTTGCTTGATCTCTTGGTTAAATGTGAGAACAAGATTCAAACTCGCGTGAAGATTGGACTCAACTCGAAGATGCCGAGTCGCTTCCCGCCTTGCGTTTTCTTCGCGCCAAAAGAAATTGGTGGTTTGGGAATGCTCTCTATGGGTCACATCTTGATTCCACAGAGTGATCTTCGTTACAGTGTCCAAACCGACTCGGGCATTACTCACTTCCGTTCGGGCATGACGCACGAAGAGGATCAACTCATTCCAAACTTGTTTCGTTACATCCAACCTTGGGAGGCTGAGTTCAACGACTCGCAACGTGTGTGGGCTGAGTACGCCTTGAAGCGCCAGGAAGCGCAGGCTCAAAATCGCCGTTTGACGCTCGAAGACTTGGAGGATTCGTGGGATCGAGGCATCCCGCGGATCAATACCTTGTTCCAAAAGGATCGACACACGCTCGCTTATGACAAGGGCTGGCGAGTGCGCTTGACATTCAAGGAGTACAACTTGACAAGGCAGAATCCATTCTGGTGGACTCATCAACGTCACGACGGCAAGTTGTGGAATTTGAACAACTACAGAACCGACGTGATTCAAGCGCTCGGTGGTGTCGAAGGCATCTTGGAGCACACTTTGTTCAAGGGGACGTACTTCCCCACATGGGAAGGCTTATTCTGGGAAAAGGCCAGTGGATTTGAGCAATCCATGCAGTACAAGAAGTTGACGAATGCGCAGCGCAGCGGTTTGAACCAAATTCCAAATCGTCGATTTACGCTCTGGTGGTCCCCTACGATCAACCGTGCGAACGTCTACGTTGGTTTCCAAGTCCAACTTGACTTGACTGGCATTTTCATGCACGGCAAAATCCCAACGTTGAAGATTTCTTTGATTCAAATCTTCCGCGCACACTTGTGGCAGAAGATTCACGAGTCAGTGGTGATGGATTTGTGTAACGTGTTCGATCAAGAGCTCGACGCGTTGGAGATTGAGACGGTTCAAAAGGAGACGATTCACCCGAGAAAGTCGTACAAGATGAACAGCTCTTGCGCTGACATTTTGCTCTTTGCCGCGTACAAGTGGTCCATTTGCAAGCCGGCACTCCTCGGCGATACGAATGATACGTTTGATCAAAAGAGCTCGAACAAGTTCTGGGTTGACGTGCAACTCCGTTGGGGTGACTTTGATTCGCACGACATCGAGCGCTATACGCGGGCAAAGTTCCTCGATTACACGACGGATAACATGTCAATCTATCCGTCTCCAACGGGCGTGATGATCGGGATCGACTTGGCGTACAACTTGCACTCGGCGTACGGTAACTGGTTTCCCGGTTGCAAGCCCTTGATACAGCAAGCCATGGCGAAGATTATGAAGGCGAATCCGGCTCTGTATGTCTTGCGCGAGCGTATTCGTAAAGGTCTTCAGCTTTATTCTTCTGAACCCACGGAGCCGTATCTCAACTCGCAAAATTACGGTGAGTTGTTCAGCAACCAAACCATTTGGTTCGTCGACGATACGAATGTGTACCGCGTGACGATTCACAAAACGTTCGAGGGTAACCTTGTCACCAAGCCCATCAATGGTGCGATTTTCATTTTCAATCCTCGCACTGGTCAGCTCTTCTTGAAGATCATTCACACGAGCGTTTGGGCGGGGCAAAAGCGCCTCGCGCAGTTGGCCAAGTGGAAGACAGCCGAAGAAGTCGCCGCGCTTATTCGGTCTCTTCCGATTGAAGAGCAACCGAAGCAGATTATCGTGACAAGAAAGGGTATGCTTGACCCGCTCGAAACTCACATGCTCGATTACCCGAACATTGTCATCAAGGGGAGCGAACTTCAACTTCCGTTCCAAGCGTGCATGAAGGTTGAGAAGTTTGGTGATCTCATCCTCAAGGCGACAGAGCCGCAAATGGTACTCTTCAACATTTACGACGACTGGTTGAAGAGCATTTCGAGTTACACTGCGTTTAGCAGATTGATTCTCATTCTTCGCGCGCTTCACGTGAACAACGAAAAGGCGAAAATGATGCTTCGTCCAGACAAGAGCGTTGTCACCTTGCCGCATCACGTGTGGCCAGATTTGACGGATGAACAGTGGATCAAGGTTGAAATCGCTCTCAAGGATTTGATTTTGGCGGACTATTCAGCCAAGAACAACGTCAATGTCTCCGCTTTGACCCAAAGCGAAGTCAGAGATATCATCCTCGGAGCTGAGATTACTCCTCCGTCAGTGCAACGTCAAGAAATCGCCGACGTCGAAAAGCGCGGTCAAGAAGCTAACCAGCAGATCGCGGTTACGACGAAGACTACCAACGTCCACGGAGATGAACTCGTTGTCACGACGACGAGTCCATACGAGCAAGCTACTTTCGGTAGCAAGACGGATTGGCGTATTCGCGCAATCAGTGCGACAAACTTGCACTTGCGTGTGAACCACGTCTACGTCAACAGCGACGACTTGAAGGAAACTGGCTACACATACATCATGCCGAAGAATGTTCTCAAGAAGTTTATCACAGTTGCCGATTTGCGCACGCAAATCGCTGGTTATCTCTACGGTGTGTCCCCGCCGGATAATCCTCAAGTGAAGGAGATTAGATGCATCGTCATGCCTCCACAGTGGGGGAACCACAGCATGGTGAACCTGCCGACGATGCTTCCGGAACATGATTATCTTAGTGATTTGGAGCCTCTTGGATGGATCCACACTCAGCCGAATGAGAGCTCGCAGCTCCAGCCGCAAGACTGCACGCAACATGCCAAGATTCTCGAGCAACATGAAGCTTGGGATGGCGAAAAGAGCATCATCCTCACGTGTTCGTTTACGCCTGGCTCATGCTCTCTCACTGCATACAAGATTACGCCGGCTGGCTACGAATGGGGACGAGCTAATAAAGATATGAGCAGCACTAACCCACAAGGTTACGGTCCTGGACATTACGAAAAGGTTCAAATGCTTCTTTCCGATCGTTTCTTGGGTTACTACATGGTGCCAGACGGAGGGTCGTGGAACTACGCCTTCACTGGAGTGAAGCACTCGGCGGGCATGAAATACGCTCTCAAACTCGGCAACCCGCTCGAATTTTACCACGAAAAGCATCGCCCGACGCACTTCCTGGAGTTTGCATCGCTTGAAGCAGAAAAACCGGAAGAGACGGCGAATGTCGATCGCGAAGATGTCTTTGCTTAGACATGATTTTTACGATAGCTACACAAACTTAGAAATTTAGAAACATTGAAATCCTCTAGATACGAAGTCATACATCCGCTGGTCTAGTACAAGCGTAAATGCCCAGTGATTTTATCAATCTCCTGAGCTGGCGCGGGTCCAATCGCGCAAACCGTCTTCGTGCCCGGATCGACTTGAGTCCGCCCGGCATCCTCCACGACAAAGACAGGCAATCGAGCGCCGCGCGCGGCGGCTACTATTTCATCAAACTTCTTAAGTGTCTTCACTCCAAGAGTCACCTTTTTCTGACCATCCGCTTCCCATCTACCGAGTAGCATCGCGTGTCTGTTCGCCAAAGCTTGATACGCGCCAATCGCCGCGTGGGCACACTGACTGCCGACTTTGCCTCCACCCATCGGAAGGTCTTCGCGCACGAGCAAAACCATCTTGTGTTCATCCTCGCTCGTCCCAATGTCTTTTGGACCATCATCGGCTCCAAACACGTCATCATCATCAATCTCTTCGATTATCGGCACCGAGTTTAACACGTCTATTCTCGCCGCTTCCTTTCGCATGCGTTTGCTCGTCTCGCGCTTTCTCTTGTACTCCTCTTTAAACTCGCGAATGCGCGTTTCGTACACGTGCTCGCCAAACCAAAGCGCGAACGAAAACCCGAGAAAGAACCCGACGCCGCCGTAGCGCACTTTCGGTTTGAGAAATCGCAAAAACCCGAGCGGACGCAGCACCGACGTCGTCCGAACGCGTCGCTTCGGTGTGGGCTTTTTGGCTGGCGGCGGCGTGGCGACTCGCGACGCGTCCGCATCGAGCGCGCGCGACATGGCGTCGCGCGTCGTTTGTGACATGCCGGCTCGAGACATTTCTAGTCGTCGTTTCTTCCGTGGTGCGCACACCGCCGCGCGAGTCTCGGTGTGGCGCGCTTTGCTTTTGGGGTCATCTTGTGCGTTGGCTACGCCGCTATGCTTGATAATACACTGCATGTGCAGTAGGAAATCTAGTAGTGCGTGTAATACGCCCGAAACTAATAAACTAATTGAAATACACTTGAACCGTCAATCGACGGCGAGCGATTAGGCGGCGCGAGCGGCGCGCTCGCGAGCCCAACGTTTGAACAAGCGCGACTGCGTCTCTGGATCGAGGTTGCTGAGCTTATTTCTCTTGCGCTCAGAGCGCTCACGCGCGCGTTCCTCGTCTTCTAGAGCCTTTAAAACTCTTTGTTCGTGCTTGCGAGTCTCAAAGTCAACCCTAGCGGCGTAGTCGTGATCGCTGATGCTGTTGTTCTTGACGAGTTTTGCCAATTCCAACAACTTTTTGTCGAGTTCGCCGTCGAAACGTTCAGCTTTACGGCGATATTTTTCATCCATCATCGCTCCTGCGATTTCTGCGTCTTGTATGTACTCTTCCCAGCGTTGTAACCCTGGGCTCAGTGTGCCTTCACCAGCGTACGCGATGTCTTTCCCGACAATCGGACCGGACGCCTGGACGACGACGGGCTCGAGCGCCGCGTCGACTCGCCGCCGTACCGGCTTGGAGTAAGAGTCAGAATACGAGGAGCGCTCCGAGTAGTCATCGTACGAGCGCGACCTAGTATCGCTATACTGCGAATCTGAATAGTACGAATCGCTCGCGCTGTCGTCTGAATACGAAGAATAAGACGACCGCGACGCGTACGAAGAACGCTCGTCGGCGATTCTGGCTGAACGTCTCGCGGCGCGACGCAAATCCTCATCCCGCGCGTCCAAATCGTCGCTCACGCACACCGAAGCCTCATCCACGTGACTCGGACCACGCGTTTCCCACGCCCCCCCTCCCGATATCCGCCTCTTCCTCCGCAACTTCTCCATGCGTTGTTCCTCGGGCGCCTCCGCGAGCGCTCTTCGACGAATGAACATCGCCGCGTCCATCCTTCTTCGTCGCAACGCGCGAGCTTCTTCCTCCGTGAGCGTCCCGAGATATTCTTTCCGTTCCAACGCGTCCTCAAACGACGCGATCCTCCTCTCTTCGTCCGTCATGCACGCCCACTTGGCCAGCTCTGGAAACGGCGCGCACGCCAAGTCTCTCCACGACGCCAACCGGCTTCCTTTACCGAAGCAGTACTCTCTGTTCAACTGCCAAAAGCACAGCTTTCGGTGCAGCAGCTCGCACAGGGTTTCATCCTCGTTGAAATCATCCACCGGCGCCGACGCCGGCGCCGGCGCGGGCATGTCGCCGCGGACTGCGGACCGCCGCGACGGACGTCGACCACCCGCATCGATCCGCCCGTGTGTATGTATATATATATGGGTAAACAGTATAGTACCCATGAGGAAAAATCGCATTCAAAACACCCGCGTGTGGAACCGATGGTCGGACCGACGGACCGACGAACCGACGGGAGAGGGCGACGACGGACGACGCCGAACGACCTGGGGAGGACGACGACGGACGACGGGACGGTCGCGTGTGGAACCGGCAGAGTCGAGACGAGGCGTCGCTGTTTTTTATATATTCGACGCGTCGTCGTCGTCGTCGTCGTCGTCGGGAGAATTGAAAAACAATTGATTAATTCGACTGATTGATTTGGATTCGAAAGTGGCGGACCGACGCTCGTGACGACGCCCGACCGTCTCGACGGCGCGGCGGGGAAACGATGACGATGCGCGCGACGATGAAAGCGACGACGGCGACGGGGTGGAGACGAGACGGGGGTGGACCCGCGCGAGGACGCGTCGTTCGTCGCGGCGGAATCTCGACTTTGAGAGGGTCTGGGAGGCCGCCGAACGCGAATGCGAACGACGCTCGGAACGGAAGCGGCTCGAATCGACCGGTCGTGGGACGACGCGAGGTGTGCGTTTCCGGTACCGGTGGGATGTGTGATGGCGCGCGGCGAGCGCGAGGACTTTCGACGAGGGTTCGCGCGGCGAGACGCGAGGGTGATGAGAGGGAGTCTCCTCGCGCGACCGCTTTGGACGCCGACGAAACCGAGCCAGAGGCGGGACGGGGTTTGGCTTTTGATTTGGGCTTTTACGTCGCGCGGTTATCCGGGATGATACTCGTCGCGGATGTGTTGATGTGGTGCGCAGATTTTTCTGTGCGCGAACCGACGGGTGCGGGGGCTCTCCGGGCGCTCGTCGCCGTGGCGGCGCTCGCGTCGGTGTACTACGGCGCGTACGCGGCCGAGTGGCAACGCACGCGCGTTCAGACGGCGTTCAAGCTGTGGGCAGCCGCGTGTATCGGCGCGTGTTCGACGGTTATGGTTTCACAAATGACGAATAATTTGCATCCGAGGACAGCGTGGCAAGTTCTCGTCATGGTTTTCGCTTCAACAATGTTTCCTCTGCTGGGAGCGTACGTCGCCAGGCGAAGCGTCCATCGCGCTTTGCACGCAATTTCGAGTGCGACGACGATGCGACAGTGTGCGCGTCGCTCTTCCTTGGCTACAGTGGCTGGATGCGCGATTTGGCCGTTGGTGTTCATCGCTCAAACGACATCCTTCGGTTTCTCGACGGTAATGAGCTCAATTGTATCCTTTCTCGTTACTTTTGCCATGGAGCGAGCGTCTCGACTTGGATCGTACGTTACGATCGATGAAGAGGTGACGTTCCTGCCCGCGGCGCGCGTTGTCGAAAATGCGTCTGTGCAGGCGGACGAATCGCGTCCGAAAGGTACGCCAGAGCGCTGGCGAGGTAGGGATGAGCCTGTTGTTCTCTCCGGACGGGGGGAGACAGAGGATGAAACAGAGACTCAGCGAGTGATTTACGCTCCTCCGTTTACGCTGGTTCAACCACCTGGATCAACAAAAGAAACCGAGACGCCTCAAATTTCGTCAAAAACGAGACGACGTCGACTTCGAAGACGTGAATATAAGCGCAACATCTCCAGTACGCGGACAAAAACGGGAATAGATGTGAGTGGGATTGTCGCAAACGAAATCCAGATTGCGCTCGACGTCGGCGGTTCACTCGAGCGAGAGTTGGATAGGTTATTAATTCAGCGCGTCGCCACTCTAGAAGAGATGAAGAGAGACAATGTCAACGCGCTTCTTGTGAAGGTAGTTGAAGATGACATCGCCGCGTTGCGCGCCGAGGTGAACCGTGTTGTTTCATCGCGCGACGAGTTCAAGCAAGCGCAGGTGACTTACGAAAGCGATCTCGAGATGTGGATGGAATCCATCCGCGCTGCGGCCGCGGTCTCTAGACTAGACGTCGCTATCGATTCATTGAAAAGTGGACAAGTAAGTGATAACGCACAGGTCAAAGAGTTGCTAGATCAAAGAGCGGTGTGGGGGCTGAGGTTAGTGAGCTCTCAAATTCACTCTGTCGTCAAGCTTCAAGACACGCTGTGCGCCGGCGAGAAAAAGTACGCAGAAGAAAGCACCACACTCAAACGTCGAATCGAAGAGCTCGAAGCGAGCCTCGCTGATTTAAAGGACGTTAAAGAACGCACTGCGCTTGAACGTGAATCGCTCGAAGAAAGACTTACGCACCTGAATCAAGAGTTGGATGTGCTACGTACCCGCGAACACACAGCTGAAGAAGATTGGCGCAAAGAACGAATCAAACTTGAAGTGGAGCTAGAAGCATCGTTTGCGGATCTCCAAACAGCTACAAAGACAGTCGACGAGGCTTTGAGCGCCAAAAAGCAGCTTTTGGAGGAGTTACAAGATCTGCAATCCAAAAGTGATTCGGATAAGTCAAAGATACATGAGTTAGAGAGAGAAACCGTTGAGCTTCAAGGTACGTTGAAGTCTCTCTCGGAGCAACTATCTGCTGCCAATGATACCGTAGAGCGAGTAAACGCGCGTAAGTCAGACCTTGAAGACGAGCTCGCATCCAAAACCGCACAGCTAGCCGAGCTCACAACCAGCCATACCGAAGACTCTGAGTTAGTTGCGAACTTGGAGCGCCAGGTCGGTGATCTGGAGGCGCAGCTACGAGAGTTGAAGGACGCTAAAGAGCGACAGTCTGTTGCGGCTGAAGTTACTCTAGAACGTCGACTCGCCGAGGCAGAGCAAGAGTTTGATTCGCAACTCGCACAGCTCGAGTCCGAATCGAAAGAAGAGATATCCAAATTGAAGAGTGAAATGGCTAACATTTGCTCCGAGATGGAACAGTTGTCCAAAGATATCACAAACAAGACGCAGCAAAACGCCGAGTACGAAAGGCGTATCAGAGACAGCGAAGACAAAATAGATAGACTTAGAACACGAGAACGTGAGGCTGCAGAGACTATCGAGTCTTCAAAGCTCAAGTTAACAGAAGCTCAAGAAGCTGTTAGCATGAAACAGTCCGAGCTTGCGGCGCAGCTGGCGCAGATACAATCCCTGACGACAAAGCTTGCAGAGACAGAGCAGACGTCCTTGGACGCTCAGCGCGCGCTCTCATCTTCGAGAGATCGCGTAGATGAGCTGGAAAAAGTATTGTCCGTTTTGCGCGAACATTCAGACGCTCGCGATGAACTGATTACAGATATCGAAGCATTGCTTTCATTGGACGACATAGATAAAATATCGATGATTGCTGGTAGCGAAGAAGCCAACGATCTCGTGAAACGCATAGCAGAACGGTTCCAATCGAATCAAGAGGCGATTAAGCAAGGAGAGTTGTCTATTGAGGAGCTAAAGGCGCGAGAGAAAGAGACGCAGTGGTTTAGAGCTGTTGCTGACGCTGGATCAAAGGCGATTGATCGCATAAAAGTGTCAGCAGTCGACTTCACCAAGGAGGTTACTACAGCTTCACGATTAGAACGAGCGCTCACTCAGCGCTCTAACGAGCTGCGTCAAATCACATCGGAGCCTCAATATAAGCGATTGAGTAAGTCATTCGGTTCATTGAAGAAGAAGTACGACTCCCTTAGGCGCGATACGCAAAGGAAAGATTCAGAACTCAGAGAAGCGCAAACTGCGCGTGATAATTCAAAGAAACTCAACGCTTCTTTGAACGAAAAAGTTGTCAAACTCGACGAGGAGCTCAAGTATGTCCGAGATCTTGCACAATCCGAGGGGGCAGAGCATTCTCGGGTCGTTGAAGATCTGCGCTCTAGAATCGATTCACTAGAAGAACTCTCCCAGAGTAGCGCGACGGAATTAGTGCGTACGAAGAGCGAATGTGCACGCCTCCGTGGCGTACGCTTGACCTTGGAGGCTGAATTGCAACGAATGACGAAACAAGCTCAGGAAACCGAATCGGAGCTTGCGCAAGCGCGTGCGGAGCATGATCGAGTGATTGCAGCGTTGACTGCAGAAATAAGTGCCCTTGAGCTTGACGTTCAGATGAAGACAAACTCGATCCAGAACATCGAGAAGGCTGCAGATCAAGCCAGTTCTGCACTACGCGCAGAGTTGAAGGCTACAGTGGAACAGTTAGAATCCATCTCCGATACGCTTAATGTGCGTTCTAGAGATCTCGAATCGAGCCAATCTGAGAAAGAAGAATTAAACCATGCGGTTATGGAATTGCGAGCTAACTTGGAAGAGGCGCAAATGGAGTCGTCTCGCTTAATCGAGGCACAGGCGGCAGAGTCAAATGACATGCTCGATGCGATGAGATCCCAATTGATGCTGAGAGAAACGGAACTCGAAGCAAAGGCGCAAGAACTCTCTAAAAAGTCGATTCAACTCGAAGCTCTCAAGCGAGACCTGACATCGAATACACAAGCGCTAAGGGATATGGAAGGTAAAGTACTGGTAGTGGATGCGTTGCGTTCCAAGCTGCAAATATCTGAAAACGATGCCAATTCCAAAGGGCTCATAATAAAAGAGCTCCGTGAACAGATAGCTAATCTCGACGAGTCTCTCATCGTAAAGGACAAGTACATATCTGACATGGCGCAGTCTGCTGAGCTTGCAGCGAGCTCAATCGAAGGGAAAGTCGACACGATCGAAAAGCTCAATGCCCACATTGCCGACTTGGAACGTCGATTGGGCAACAAGACGAGGGAGGAGGCTCTTCAGTCTGAGATCGAGAGTCTGCAGTCTGAGATTGAGCGTCTGCAGTCTGAGATGTCTTCTCTCGGTGACGCGCGCGCCTCTCGCGAGGCTGAGCTCGAAGCCGAGCTCGAGTCTTTGCGCGCTTCCTCTGTAGATGCTTCCGCGCTTGAGTCTGAGCGTGACGCGCTTCGCGCCGAGCTGGATGGCCTGCGGTCTCGCAGCGATGAGCTTGAGCAGAGCTTGCGCGAGCAGATTGATTCTCTTCGCGACTCCAAGTCTGACGTGGAGTCTCGGTTGCTCGATGTTGAGGCCGAGCTGTCTTCCGTGCGCGAGGCCGACGCGGGTGAGTCCGATCGCACGTCTGCTCTGCAGTCTGAGATTGAGCGTCTGCAGTCTGAGATGTCTTCTCTCGGTGACGCGCGCACCTCTCGCGAGGCTGAGCTCGAAGCCGAGCTCGAGTCTTTGCACTTGCAGCTTGAACAATCCGTTCAAACACATGACGAGGTGCAATCAGAATTAAAGGCTGCTCTTTTAAGTACTCAGGAGGCCAGAGATTCAGCCATTGCAGAGCTTTCGTTAGAGTTAGAGGAAAAGACGTCGGAACTTCGTTCTGCGATGGATGAACTGGCGCTGGTTAACGAGCACCTTCGTGTTGCAGAGGATCGAACTGACATGCAAGTGAACGAAACTCGCAAAGAGGATGCCGTCCGCATCAGTGATCTAGAAGCGGAATTGGCGTCGCTACGAAACGCTCTGAAAGATGATGAAGACGAACGATTTCGACTACAAGGTAGGTTGCGCGAAGTGGAAAAAGCTCTTGAGGACAGAGCAGCAGTCCATTCCGAATCACTGGACGAGATTGATCGTCTGAAGGAAGAATTAAGTGCATCGCAAGATGATTTTCAATCGGTCGCAAATCTGAAGAAAACAATTTCAGAACTCAAAGAAGTGGTCAAGAATCGCGATAAAGCTCTCTCTGAAACGATCTTCGAGCCGTTGCTCAGTGAAGATCTTGAGAACGCCGATGATGAATTGGAAGCCAAGAAATTTGAACTGCAGCAGCTGCAAGAACAGCTTTCGGCTGCGACTGTGGAGATGAAACAGCGCGAAGAACTGAGTGAAAACGCGCTCAGAATGGCAAGCTTGGTCACAGATGAAATTCGTGCGGAGCTTTCTGAGGTCAAGGAGCAGTTGGAGGCGCGTGAGGTGTTAGCAGACCATGTTGAAGCAGACCTCCGCAGACAGATTGCGGACAAAGATGATAAAATTATCGCGCTCGAGCGTGAACTTGGACATCGCCTTGATGAGTTGCAGGATACTCGAGATGCAATCGATTCCGAAATGAACGCGCGAGTCGAGTCTATCAAAAAGAAGCTTGCCGATCGCGACCACCAACTGCAGGAACTCAAAGCAGTTGTCGAAGCATCATTTGCGATGAGAGATGCTGTTGAGGGGCTTCAGTTGGATGTGAGTGAGAGCAATCTTCAACTTGAGTCGGCAATGGCACGTGTTACAGAGATGGAGAACATGCTCAATTCAGCGACAATCTCAAACGCAGAGCTTCAAAATGAGCTTGATCGAGCACGAGAGGAAGTCACCAACTTGAGTGAGATGAAGGAGCAAACCGAGCGTTTGCGATATGATCTTGAATCACAAATCTCTGCCTTGGAAAGTCAGCTTGAAGACGAAGTTACCAAGTCGACCAATGTATCAGAGCAACTCGAAATTGCCATCGAACAGAACAAAGTTTCTGAAAACACCGTGCACGAATTTGAACTCGAGTTACAAGCCCTGCAACTCGAGTTAGAGACGGCACGCCAAAAGGAGGCTGAAGCGAAAACATCGTTGGATTCGAAGGAATACGAAGTATCGCAGCTGAACGATGAGATTCAAAGACTCGGGCGAGATCTCGGACATAGCAGGGAACAGTCAGATCGTCTTGAGGAAGATCTACGAACGCAGCGGATGCAGGCGTCAGTCATAAGTGACGCCTCCGGACCAGTGGATGTCGAGACACTCAAGAACGATATCAAGCAGCTTGAGTGGGCTCTAGCAGCATCTATGGCAGAGCTCGAAGCGATGAAAATAACGCCTACGGAGCACACTGTTG
>Ga0255778_10000193_pt1 | contig 55577 bp, 36 predicted proteins | sample 071ome_31_FD_179976 | JGI IMG/M metagenome (GOLD analysis project Ga0255778, IMG submission 179976) | Coastal salt marsh microbial communities from the Groves Creek Marsh, Skidaway Island, Georgia - 071405CT metaG (version 2) | ecosystem: Environmental > Aquatic > Marine > Intertidal zone >...
CGCGTGGTCTCGGTTTGAAAAGTCTCACCACGCGCGTGGAGTTGGATGGAATTGATGGAATGGAATCGATGGAACGGAACGGCGCGCGACCTGCCGACGACGACGACACAGCGAGACGAAGGGAGGAGGAAGAAAACACGCACGTCGATCGTCATGAAGGTTGCGCGAACGAAGGCGCAGTTGAAACACCTAAAGACGAAACGGAAAAAAGCAGCGTTGAAAAAGAAGAGGCGCACGGAGCGAAGCAGAGAGGCGATGCTGGCGGCGGCGGGCGGGATGAACGAGGTATCGATGGAGGACGGCGACGAGGAGACTGTGGAGGAACAGGAGGATGGGAACGGGACGAATGGGATGAGGACGACGAGCGGGAGGATGAAGAAGAGCGCGGTGACGAACCGGAAACGGGAGTTGAGGGAACGCGTCGCGGATTTGAAGAGCAAGCGGTCGAAGATTCCAAAGTCCAACTTTGCGAAGAGAGACGAACGGAAAGCGCTGAGCGAGGAGATTAAGAGGTTGGAGCGCGAACGCGCAGAGTTGGCGCGCGGTGGAGGAGGGGAGGCGGCGATGATGGCGGACGGTGGTGGTGGTGAGGACGACGACGGGGTCGAGGAGATGGCGACGTGAGACGACGTCGGTTGTTATCGCTCCAAGTAGGTACTTTTACATCGATGATGATGACTATTATAATAAAAGACAAACAGACAGATTGATGATCTCTAATAGACGTAATACTTGCCTTCGTAGCAATCTATGCGCTTGATGGCGTCCGAGCCGAGAGGCGGAGGCGCCATGATGCGCTTGGTTTCGGATTCGTCGTAGTAGGCGCACTCGCGAACCAACGCCGTCTCGCGATGCTTTGTGTTCGTCTCTGAAAACTCTCGAGCCGCGAGGACACCCACGTTTAACCCGAATGATTGCGGCACGGTGATGCACAGCGAGGATAAATCGTCGTGCTTGGACGTGAGCGCGGCGCACATTCTCGCGAGCGACCAAGGAGGCACGCATTCGTCTCGCTCAGTCTCCGCCGTGTACATCGTTTTGAACGCTGGCAAAGAGGACGATGACGACTGTTTTGCGTTTGCAATCACTTGCAGCGATGCGTTGACTGCATCCTTGTTGGTATCTTTGCGGGACAAGACGGTATTCCTTTGCGCACGCAAGGCGACGGGCTTCATGACGCTGTGCGCAAACGGCACGGGTGCCAACAAGAGCGGCACATCCCTCACGGTGGAGTCAGCGCTTCCTGGGTCTCCGCCCGACGCCTCGATGAGCACATTGAGTAAACCATTCACCGCGATCGCGCCTCTGCAGATGATTGTCTGCGCCGCGCGACGTCTCGCTGTGCTCGGCTTGTCCATCTGCGCCAACTGCGCGGTGACTTCGGCGGTAGTAGCCATATTCTTCGCCGCCGCCGCGCGACTCGCCTCGTCTCCCGCGAGCGCGCCCAAGAGATCGTTCTGTTCTTCCACTTCATCTTCTGGTCGCCAAATCTTTGTTCGCTCCTTCTTCGCATTCTCAATGGCGAGAGCTTCTTCGTCGGCGCTGCTAAAATCTACTTGGGCATCCATGAGCGCTCGGCGAATCTTCAGGTTGCTATTCGTAATCACCGCGTAACCACCATCGGTGACGCCCCCCACGCCGGGTGCGCAAAACAATATCGTGCGTTCCGCGTACACGACGTAAAACGCGTAACACTGTCTCACTCTGAGCAAACCGTATACGCTCACCAGCGCATCCGTCCACGTCGAGTGCCTCTTTTTCAACCAGGCTCTACCGTCTGCGTCCGACGTCATGGAACGTATCAACGTCGCCGAAAGTGGATCTGCAGGATACGCGCACGAATACGACGCCCTCGTGAGCGCTTTCTGCACATCTTCGATGGACGTCGTATTCGCCGCCGCCTCTCCTCCCGAATACGCTCTGAGCCCCTGAGACACCGGTACGGCGCCGAGACAAGACGTCCAATGAAAAGACGTCTCGCTCGTAAATCTCACGCTCGATTTCAACGTCCAATCCATGGGCAGCGCATCGCACGCTTCTCCGGTCGGGATCGTTCTCTTTTGCTCCGCCGCGGGCGTCTTGTCCGCGTTGGTCGCGTTAAACTTTTTCCTCTTCCCTCGCCCATCCGACGTCCCCCGCGTCCGGTTCTTCGCCGCTCGCAGCGCGTTCGCCACCCCAGGCGCGGCGATCCCGGTACCGTCGACACCATCCGCGTTCGACGACGGTCCCGCGCCCGCGTTTCCGCGTTCGCGCGCGGTGCCCATTTTAACTCGAAACCGCTCGACGACGTTGTTTTCAATCTCGCGACGTCTCGAGTTCGCGCCGGTCGATCGATCCGTCGATCGGTCGATCGGTCGATCGGTCGACGCCCGTCCTCGCGTCGCGTCTGTCCGAGAGCGCGCTGGGTCGTCGCGTCCCGACGCGGCGTCGTGTGTGGATTACTCGGCGTGAATGATGCGTTTTTCAAACTCTTCACTGCGCAGACAGCTGGGAAACGCGAAAAGCGCGACTGCGTAGATAGATACTACAAAAGCTTCGATGTGACTCACGGCGACGCCCCGCCGGTCGGTCATCGGTGAGATTTTCCGAGTTTATGTTCGTACGTCAACGTCGCGCGCAAAGGGGCGAGGTTCCCGGCGCTTCGACGGTAACGATTGTTCGGATACGCGGATGGGTCGGCGCGGAAACACTCGGCGCACATTCTCGATCGGAAGAGATTGGAGGATGTACACAGCGCCGAGAATGATTCATCCGCGTGCGTGAGATGGCGAGACTCTTCCGAGAGTTGGGTTTTACGCCGCTCGTGTAGCGGTACGTCTTGCAGATCCTCCTGTTTGGGTGGTTGGTGGTGAATCTTTTGCCAGACGTCGCGATGCGAGACGCACGCGAGACCTTCGACGCCGGCGTCGTCTCGATGCCAGACGAGTGGAGTCTTCGAGTCCAAACCTTCCGGGCAAAAGTGACAACTGGTACCGTTTTCCACTGGTGTCGTGCCGTCTTGCGATCGCGTGGAGAGCGAGTGCGGATCACCCGCGGTAGTAGCCTTGCAAGAGACTTTTCGTAGTACGTAAGGCGCGGCTTGCAAATCGGGCATTCTCGCAAAGATCTCAGCGTGCATCTCGGTTTGTGGGAACGAGAGAAGCCTGGTCAAATCTTGTGTCAAGAAGACGCGTTTACGCGCGCGAGTGATGGCGACGTACACGAGGTTTATCTCATCCGGGTCAATCTTGACGGCTTCGCCCAGTTCGTTCATCTCAAAGAAAGCGCCAGCGCCCTCGCTCGGGGTGAGACAGGTGTGTTTGTTACCGCTAAACCAAGCGCAACTGAGCGACTGAAAGTCACTCCAGATGACGACGTTATCCCACTCGAGACCTTTTGACTTGTGTGCGGTGCTCAAGACGAAATCAGCGAGTTGTTCGTTACCGTGCACGTCCGCTTGCTGCAAACGATGCAAAAGGAAACCGATGTTGTCGCCGTGGCGTTTCGCGATTTCAATCCTGCTCAGCGTCTCGAAATCATCCTGACTTTCGGCAATCGATGTGATGATTTCGAGGGGATGGCGATCCGGATCTGACGCTCTCGAGATGAACGATCTGATATACTTGTCTTTGATCTCGGCGTAATCGCCGTTGATCAAACGGACGAAATCCAAAACTTGGTCGAGCTTGAGCGATTCCGCGCCGCCGACGATGGATACACGCGGAGAGTGGTACCGAGCAATTTGAGGCCAGTTATCCTTGGTTGAGAGAATTTGAAACAAAGCCAACACTAGGCTGGCGTTCGTTCTCACCAGTATAGTGACTTGTTCCCGCTTCTCTTCGCGGTTACCGATGAAATTGCTCGATATGTGAAGCAGCGGAATGTTTTGCTCGAGCTTTTTCGCCGAGAAGATGCACTTCCTATCCGGAAAGCTCTCCTTCGCGCCGACAACGAGAGCAGACTCTCGCTTGATATCTAAAATTCTGTTCGCCATCATGGCTATTTCTGGACCAAATCTGAAGCTCCGCACGAGTCTGCGATGGGTGAGCAAATGCGAGGGAACTCGCTTGCCAATGTTGTCTAAAATGTTCATCGCTCCGGTGAAATTGTAAATTTGCTGATGCGAATCACCAACCAATATTTTAGCGCAGTTTTCCTGCCTAAAGACGATATCAAACATCACAGGACCGACGTCTTGCGCTTCGTCGAGAAGAAGGATGTCGAAACCAAGCTTTTTCCTGTTCAGACTCGTGTCAATATCCAATCGCGGATGCTGAAGCTGGTACATTTTCATGTAACCCGCGTGCGACAGAGGCACCGAGTCTGCCTCGCGACTCTTCATCGAGTCCCAGACGAGCTTTGCGCAGTCGACGACATCCGACGCGCTGCATCGACCAAGCTGCTCGGGGACGTGCGCTACTCCTATTTCTTCCGCAGCTGAAATCATGAAATTTTTCAACGTCACGAGCGCCTTGCCGAGCACCGGATCGGATTTGCTCTTCCCGACGTGCTTGGCCACTTCGTGCGTGCGCAACTTATCTCCGTAATGCATCTTCTTCCCCCCGCGTTTGTACCAAACAGCCAAAGGATACGCCAAGCTATGAAACGTCTTACATTCGGTGTTCGGAGGAAACTTGCTTCGCGCTTCGTCGGCGATGGCGCGGTTAAACGCGAGGTACAAGAAACGAAGATGTGGATTTCTCCTCGCATATTCAACCAATGTCGTCGTCTTACCTGACCCGGCAAATGCGTGCACAATCATCCAATGCGGCGCTTTGAGATTCGTAGCCACGATTGCCTCTTGCTCAATGGTGAGACGCGAATTGCTCTGCAGCGCCCCAGGCATTCCGTTGCGGCCCGGCGCGGCGCCGCTCCAATCGCGCTCGTCGTGTAAATCAGCGTAATCGAACGCCGCCGTCAAACGCGCCTTGATGCGTCGACGCTCGTGAATGGCATCTTTGCTCAACTCTTCCCTAGTACCTTCGAGCGTTCCCAGACGTATGTACGCAATCAATAGGTGCATAAACTCTGTCAAATCTTCTTCTACGAATTCAGCTTCGGCGTTGCCGCGAAGCGCGCTCCGAGCCGCCCTGAGAATTCTAGATCCGACAAATTCATTCTCCGCGACGTGTACCATCGCCAACGCCAACACCCCCCACCCACTGACACCGCGGTGACCCGCGACGTCGAGCTTGACGCACTCGAACGCCGCCAAATCACGAATTGTACCGACGACGTCGCCAATGGTGCCCAGAAACGACGTCGCCACCGTCTCGCCGTCGCCCTCCTCGTAAGCCCCCGACAAAAGACGATCGCGCTGTATCCCATCGCAAAGCTTATCCACGCTCAACTCACTCTTAAACGGTGGCGTTCGCGCGATGTAACGAACGAGCGGTCCTATTCCCGGATCTTTCCAATCCGCGCCGACGACGTCTTCAAACCACGCAATCGCGTTTGGACGCCTCGACGTACCGAGCGCGATGCTTCGATCAATCTTCGTCGCCGGCATAAACATATCGTCATCGATCGCATCTCTCCACGCTTTACACACCAATCTCGCATCGCTATAAAATTTAACGGGCGCATACGTCAGCACTCTCTGTATCAACTCTCCCGGCAACGCGCTAAAACTCCCGCGCATCGCCGCGGCGTCTTCAGCCTCCTTTCCTCCATACGACCCCCGTCGTCGCCGTCCCCCGTCCATCGCCTTGGCCATCGCCGCCCCGAACGCATCATAAATCGAACTCTGTTTCGGTTTCGACTTGGAGTTCGCCTTTTTATCCTCCCCGCGGGCGATGCGCGCGCGTTTCGCAGCCTCTCTCTTCACTGCAGCTTCTTCAAAGGTTGTTGAATCGAATCCATTTTGACGACGTTTAGACGTCGATGCCGACGTCGACGCGTCACCCGCGGCGGACCGGTCGCGTCGCGATTGCGTTTGTTTCAACACGTCCGCCGCCGAGGTGAACATGCGCGCGATGAGTCGAAGACTGGCGTCGGTCGATGCGGTTGGATGGGTGACAGGTTTCAACTGACAAAAAGCGCGCGCGCGCGGCGGTATCCGTTACAAGAAGTTTATAAATTCAATAATAATCGTCGTCGTCATCCATCCCGAGAGTGATGGTGATGGACGAGACGCTCTGCGTTTCGACGCGCGGTCGAATCGAACCGAACCGAACCGAATCGAAAGCCAAATCCAAACGTCCAAACGCGATTGGATTGCCGATTCACAACGGGGTCCACGCGTCCGACTTCGTACCCGTCTTCTTCACCCAAACCGTTCCGTCCGGTAACTCGATCCCGACCCCGTTCCACTTACCCGTCACCTTTTCCCCGCTTCCGTCTTTTTGATCGAAATCAATGTCGATCGAATCGTCGCGAACTTTCGCTTGAATCTTCCACGCGTTAAACTTTTCGCTCGCCTTGGCCGCGTTCGTCTTCTTCACCCCTCGGCAGCCGCGACCGCGTTCAAACGGAATCGGGTCGAGACCGGTGATGAGACCGTTCGCGTCGATATCCCGCGGGCATCCCGGGTGGTTCGGGTCGTAGTACGATCCCTCGAAGACGCTGTCTGCGGCTTGGACGGGGGCGACGGTGGTCAGGCTCAGCGCCACGGATGCCAACGTCGCCAACGCGAAAGATGCGGTGGATTGGCGCTCGCGGTGGTTCGCGGTGGATACCGGGGTGACGCCGCGCGCGCGCGCGTTCCCACCGGTAGGTTTGCGGGCGGTGGTGAACGCGGAGGTTTTCGAAGACGACGCTGATGCGATGACTTGCATGGTGAGGCGAGATGTGACGCGCGCGAGCGGGCGCTTTGGTCAGTCTAGTAACGGGGAAATTGACTATTAAATGTTCGCGCGCTATCAAATCTTCTAGTCGTCGTCGTCGTCGTCGTCGTCATCCATCTCGCGCTCTCGACGCTGCGCCTCGACCGTTCTCTTGACGACGCCCGCTATGTACTCCGTTCGACGAACCTCTCGCGCCGATTCGTCTTCATCAAAGGCGCTCGGACAAATTTCAGAGCTCACTTCGTTGAGCGCGAATTCCACGCCTTCCGGTGTCATGTGAGATCCCCCGAACGGGGCTAAAGTCGCAAACGTGCGCGCGACATCCTTGTTCTTGTACACGAGCAACGTCGGCGTGAGTCTGTCTGGATAATTAGGAACGCAGTCGCGATGCGCGACGCGGACGAATTTCGTCCTGCGGTGCTTGCGCGCGAGCGCGTCAATCGCTCGTTCCATTTTGTCGCAATCGGGACACCTGTCAACGAAAAGAAGACGCGCGTGTCAGTCGGTCGGTCGCTCGGTCGGGGATAACACGTTCTCCATCGAGCCATCGAAGCGTACCCTTTGCGAGTCATACACACGACGACGTATCCGCTCGAGCTCGGTTCGGTGACGTCGGCGACGAAACGCTCCCTCGTTGTGTCGATGACTTCACCGTAGGTGATGGCGTTCGACGCCGCGTGCATTTCTGCGAGACGCCGCGCGCGGTATTCGCGCACGTATTCGTCGTCGTCGTCGTCGGCTTCGAAGTCTACGGCGTCGGCGTCGGCGGCTTGGCGCGCATCCGCATCTCTGTTCTCCACGTCAAAGGCAACCTCCAACTTGCCCGGTTTGGGTGGTTTAGGCTTTGGTTTAGCGTTCCCGAGACGCGCCTGGATGTCATCCCAATCTGTTGACGTGTCTTCGTGCGATGGTGCGGCGTGCGTGCACGTGCCGCTGTCCATGACGCGCACTGGCGTCCTCGTTGGTCGCGTTGTGAGGGCGTTAGTTGAGCTTTGCGTCCACATTTCTCCCTTGGTGTGCTTTCGAGGTGAACATCTACTCGTTTCTAAATGTTGGCTACTAAAACATTGCTATGTCGTGCGAGGAGAGGCGCACCGTGTTCCGAAGGACTCTTTAATCTAACCAAGTCGACCGCGTCGTCGCACTTGGCGTTCGCGACGATGGTCTCAGGAACGCTGAACCAACGTGACTTCCTTGAAAAGTTGGGCTCCCGCCACTCGGCGCATGTCTTCGCGTGGAAACCCCGGTGGTTATGCCTCGATTCTGTTGCATCCTTGAGACCACCAAGGCTTCGGCGCGCGCCATGAATTGATCCTTACACAGTTTGTTCACCCAGCGCATGTACTCTTCGAAAGGAATTTTTCCATCATTGTGCAGATCATCCAGCGCATCTAGCGTGTCTTCGATGGCTAAGTCTTTCGCGTGCGCATCAATCAACTGTTGACTCGTCGCATCTTCACCTTTGAAGGCTGATTCGACGTCGAAAGGCTCGTCAGTATCCGGGTGAGCGTCGAGCCAACTCTGCATTTTGACCGTCTCCTCTCTAAGAAGCGAAATGTCACGCTCTATTTGCTCACACATGGATCGGGTCGCTCCCTTCTCTTGCTCCAAGTTGATGTGTCTCGTGTACAGTTCCGTCTGCAAACTGAGCAGTTTCTCCACCGTCTCTGAGTTTGCGTCTCGCTGTTGACGAAACGCGTTTTGCGCTCTCTCCGTCAACATCGAAATAGCCGCCTCCCTAAACAGACGTTTAGCGCTTTCAGAATCCACCGGCGGCGCTTCCTGCGCCCGACTTTGCTGATGGTCATGCGCGTCGCTCGATGTCCCGCCCCATATATCATCTTGCACTCGCGTGCTACGATTGACATTTACGCTAAATGGAACTCTAGTCTCGGCGCCTTGCGCAAAGTTCGCCGTTGACCCAGTCGTACCAACCGTCGAACCTGCCGCAGTTCTTGACCATCCACCCGCGTACGCATTCGTGCTCCCACTTGCGTTCACATGAACGACCCGAGGCGCGTTCGATGGCCTAGAAAACAACGGAGGCTCTCCGCTAAAGACTCGAGACATCAAAGCCGCGCAGTCGCTCAACCGCGACCTTCGAGGGTCCCATCGTCCGTACCGCGCGACACCGAGATTCACGCGACCGTTCGCGTCCACGATGGAGTGGTTTGGTTTGATGATCATCTCCGAGGTGGGCGTCACGAAACACATCGGCGCTGCGGTGGGAAAATCCGTCGGAGCGTACATTTTGACTGGAATGTTGTACCGAACACCAGAGTAATCAATTGGAATGGTTCCGTCGGCGTAGAGCAGCCTGGACTCGGACCCGTCGTTGTGAAAGTACACGTCGTCACGAACGGTGAGCGAGGGGTATTTCTGTCGCCGGACAAAGACGTGAGGGTCAGCGCGCGCATTAAAAACGCAAGTTGAACGAGTAACGAACGCAAACGAGTGAAAGACGCACTTGAAGTAGATCGAGAAAGTCTGCGCGCAGACGCGACGCGCTTCTCGATTTATCGTACGCGAGGGCATTGCGCCCTGAGACTCCGAATATATCGTCTAGATAGCGCGCGATGGAGTCGCTCGTCATCGCGCGCGCCGCGAACTAGAGCCACTGCGGACAAAGGCGCTTGGAGCTTGAAGTGCACAGCTGTTGACATTTTTAGCGCGTGGAACGGGAACGCGGATGAATATGAATTCGATATCACATGTTACAAGGTTTGGTTCGCGATACTTTACGCGGCTGCATCCACGGTACATCCCGGGAAGACGGACTCCCAAGCCTGCACGTGAGTCTCCGCGAGAGTCTTCATGATCACGGCGGCGTCCGCAAACGCGGTGTTGATCACTTCTTCCAACTCAAAATGGACGCGAGGAAGCTCGTTCGCCATTCGCGATTTGATTGCATCGTATTTGGTTTGCGCCTCGTTCACAGCGGATTCAGCAGCGCTGACGTCGCGCTGTAATTCTTCCACCGTCACCGGCGTCGGCGAAGTGACAGCTGCCGTCAAACGTTCAAAGATGGTCGTAGGCGTAGGTTGTGGAGGAGGAGGAGGCGCGTGAAGCGCGTGCTCAAGCTTTGCTCGCTTCGACGTTACTTTGACGCGGCAAGCTTGCAGTCTGAGAAGGGCATCCAACCTCGCATCGATTGCTTCCTTAGCGGCTCGCACGTACTGCAAAGCTTGCTTGAGCGGTGCGCGGAATTTCTTCGCCAACGCTTCGGCTTGCACTTCCGTCGGCGCACGCATGGTGCACGCCGCAGAACCCACTTCTCTAAACGCCTGCCCGAGGCCACCAGCTTCTTCTCCTAACAAAATCTTCGCGCCCTTTTCTTCGCAGTCACCCAAGTGATGTGCGTTTTCCCCAAAAGTACCCGTCAAGATGCCGAGATTTTGAACGCTGTTACAGATTTCACTGCCGCTCTTGAGCGCTCGCTTGAGGCGCTCCTCCAACAACAACAAATATTCGGTAGCCTCGAGGTAGGTTTGATCTTCTTCCATCATCACGCTCTCCATACCAGCCCCGGTGCTCCAAGTTTCCTTTGCGGTGCCGATCGACTGGAACCAAGAGTCCATCGCGCCAATCGCAGTGCCGACTGGGCCTCGAGAATACCACGGCGCACGCTGATCCCAAGAGCTCCCGCCTTGTTCTTCCAAAAACATGACGACGTCTTCGCACGTCGCGAGTAATGGATGTTCAACAACCTTCTTCATGAAGTCTTCCAATCCGGCGCGCCTGTGCTCGAGAAAGTCACTCTGGAACGGACTCGTGGTCACCGTCTTCTCCGGCAAAGGGAAGAGGACGATGCCCGGATAAAGAGTCGAGAGACGTCCACGCAACCATTCAAAGTCAGAGTATCGTCGAACGACGATGGACTGATCCTTCTTGTACGCCGGGTCCGTCGTCTTCATGCTCACCGTGTACACCGCGTACGCCGTCAAACTGTCGCCCACCTTGGTCGGGTTCGACACGCTCACCTGGATGGACGAGTTCTTGATGAACCCATTCCGCGGAACCTCTGGGAGGGCCTCTTCACCCTGGGCAAAGTGAATGCTCTCGTACGCGGGAGGCGGCGGCGTTCCAGGCTGATCTTCAACATTCTCCTCAGACATCATCTTACCAACTTCTCAACGCTTCGTCGCGATCGACGCTTTCCCGGCGGTGAACGACGAAGAAGTCGTCTCCTCACACCCCGCGAAACAACCTCTTGCACCGGGTCGCAAACGCACGCGTTCGAGCTTGTCCGACTGGATAACTAATCGACGCGCAACACCAAAACTCACTCGGTGCCGACTCACACTCGACTGACGTGCTCTCCCTCTCTTCGCGCGCGCACTGAACGAAACGAACGGCAATCACCAAACGTCGTATAGATCGATCGTGCGCGAATCAAACGCGTCCGTCACGTCGTGCGCGACGAAGTGTCGTCGCAGTCAACAAAGTTTTTCGAACTTGACTTGAATTTCATCTCACTGTTTACCCATATAAATTGTAGAAAGTGACGACACAAGATGCGCAGAGACTTCACGCACACGCGACCGAGCGACGGCAGAGTGAAACGCGCGAGCGCCGACGAAGAGACGAAACGAAACGAACGCCATGGATGGGGACAAGTTTCGTAACACGATGCACTCGCTGAATTACGGCACGGTGATGGAGGCGGCGGCGAGAAATTACATCAAGGAAAAGACGGCAGAGGAGGACAAGATGCGAACCGCGTCGCGAGTTCGAGAGATGGATGCTCGAGATTTTATCGAGGTGCGTCGCGAGCGTCGCGTAAAGACGTACGAGACGGTTCGATTCGAACTCGATCGCGTCGATTTCTTTCACGCGGTGATTCGACCGACGTCGCGCGACGCGGGTTTCGTGCGGTTTTACGACGCGTTGACCGGTACTGACTTTTTTTTCATTCTCACCTGTCGTTTGCGCGCGCGTAGGATCCAGATTTGGAAGAGATTCACCGAGAGCGGGTGCAACAGATGAAGGAGGCGCAAGAGAGGAGGATGAAGATGGAACGCACGGGACACGGGTCGCTGAATGAGATTGAAGAGAAGGAGTTTTTGCCAGAGGTGACGACAACAAAGTACGTCGTGGCGCACTTTTATCACCAGGAATTCGAGAGGTGCAGAATCATGGATAAGCACTTGTCGGTTCTCGCCAAGAAGTATTTCGACACCAAGTTTGTGAAGATTTCCGCCCCGGATGCGCCCTTCTTCGTCACCAAGCTGCAGGTGAAGGTTTTGCCCTGCCTAATTTATTTCAACAATGGCGTCGCGTTTGATAGGATGGTTGGATTTGAAGAGCTCGGTGGCAAGGATGACTACAACACGACGAAACTTGAGGGCATACTCTTAAAGGCTGGAGTGATTGCGCCCGTAGAGAAGGATGATAGCGATAGCGAAGATGAAGCAGAGACGATGCGACGCGAGGCGATGAGTCGGATGATGCGCCAGGGCGGGTTTGCGCGAGGAAGCGATGACGAAGATAGCGATTTTGATTAGGACTCCAGTAGACGAATGTAGACCACAGAAGATGATCTCGTAATTCAAAACTATTTCTATGTATTTAGACAAAGCAATCGAGTTCGACTCGTCGATACGTGTTCGGGCCGTCGTCCTCGAGCGCGGGATACGCGGGCACGAGGGCGTCTTGACCGCCAATGTACAGAGAATTGTAAATTCTCCAGTAAATTTCCCGCACCTTGCGAGCTGGGTGGAAGAGACCCTGCAAAGTGTACGCCAAGATGAACTGAGGACCGAGAGCGACTCGAGCAGCTTCGATCGCTTCGGTGACAGCGTTGATGACGTGCGGCGACGGTTCGAAAACGTTCGGCCACGTGTAGTTGAGCAAGTGCGTCAACGCGTCTTCGCAACCCAGACCAGCGCAACCAAGAGCTAAATGTTTCACCGTCACGGCGGCAGTTTGACGGTGCACCAAGTCGCGATCCATGAGTGCGTCTTCGAGGAGCGGCGTGACGGCATAGATGTAGTCCTTGCCCATTTCACCGATGTACTCGAACAAGAAGGCTAAAGATTTGAGAACACCGTTTTGCACGTTGAGCTCTTGCACGCGGTACTCATTCATCAAAGCCGGAAGGACAGTGAATGGCGCGCATGTTTCCGCGACAATGGCAATCGCAACGGTGGTACAGACACGCATTTGACGCTCTTGCACCTTGAGGTTGTTCAGGAGCGTGACGAGAACGTCTTGCGGACCGATGGCTTTGGCAATGTAACCAAAAGTGTTCACAGTGGCACGGCGAATGGCCTTCTTTGGCGCCTTGAGCAACTCGAGCAACTCGAAACAGATGCGCATCCATTCGCGAGCTGCGACGTATTCAGCACCTCTATCAGCGATTCTACCAATCAAGTCAATCGTGTTTTCTTGCACTTTCTCGTGTCTGTTCTTCAAGATTGGCGTCAAGCGCGGCAAAAGATCCTTAATTGGCGGCGTCATGCGAGTCATGCCTTGGACACTGACAATGGCCTTGAGAGCTCCGAGGATAGAGCCAAGAACTTCGGGGTACTCTTCGCCCAAGTATTCATACAGAACCACACCCAAGTGACCGAGAAGCTGCTCTTCTTCGCATTTGCGCATGACTGGCGCGATGGCGCTGATTAAATCAGCAGCTTGCTCGCGAACGTCGGCGCTCTTGTTGTTCATTCTCCACTTGATGGTACCGCAAATTTGAGGCAAGTACGGCTTCGCGCGCAAACCGAGTGCGTTCACGATGGTACCGACACCCTTAAGCATGACGTCACCTTCGTCAGACGTTTGCTCTTGGAAGGCATAAAGCATACCGTCAACCATGAGCTCCTCCATGCGAGTGTCGACATCCGCAGTGCCAAGTTCTTCGATCACCTTGGTGATCGTCTCCATCACCATGCGACGGTACGGCTCAGACTCATCCTTCAAGTCCTCGACGATTCTACCGATGATCTCCGCAGAACCAACCTTGAGAGCAATCTCGAGCGTTGTCTCGACGAGTTGTTGGTAGTTGCGGCGGTCGAGAGCCATTCGGCGAACCCAAAAGTGCTTGAAGAACTCGGGCATCACCTCGGAACGAATGTACTCGGGTTCGACGCCATCAGTAGCGACACATTGCTTCACCACCTTGAGGGTGATCTTTTTCATCTCTTCGTCGGCAGTGGCAAACTCTCTAATCAAAATCACCATCACTTCTCGCGTGTAGTAGTTCGCGTACATGGCATCCATGAGCGGGATGATGAAACCAATCGCCTTCAAGAACGCGGCGAGCACCTTGCCGCGGTGGGCGCGAATACCCTTCCACAACGGCTTGAGTACGTTGTCAAATGACTCGATACCGTAAGGAGTGGCTGCTTCTGCCAGCGCAGCGATGGAGAGCGCCGTGATGGTGCGCACCTTTTGATTTTCATCTCCGAGACCGTGCTCAATGATGTCGACTAAAGACTTGAGGTGCGGGAGAACGCCGCATCCAAGGAGAATGGCAATCTGCTGCACAATCTTGATCCCCGTGTGGCGCGCTTGCCAACTCTTTTTACTCTGGCACACCGCCTTGAGGAACGGAAGCAAAGACTGCACACCAAGAGCTTGTGCGACGACAGCAAACGCTCGCGCCGTTGTGTTGCGTACGTACTCATCGACGTTATCAATGTCAGGTCTCATGGCGGCAATCATCGTCGCGAGACCAGCTGCTTTGGCTACGTTGCTGATGATTTCGCGTCCTTCGACTCGCGCATAGTAATCCTCGTCAATCAACAACGGTTCGATAACAACGAGGATTTTATGCACGTATGGACGAACCAAATCATCAAGCTTGTAAAGAATGCGATCGATAACCTTAACGAGTAAGTGTCTCTCTTGGTCTTCCAACGTAGGAGACATGAGCAGCGGCAGAATTTGGTTGAACAACGGACCAGCACCAAACTCCTTGGCGCGATCGGTGATTTGCCGCAACGCAGATTTACGCTGCGGCGGGGTACCGTTCTTCACTCGCAGCAGCATGCGCATAATCTTGCGCTCCTTTTGCTCCTCGATGCTCAAATCTTCCTCGTTCGCCTCCTTAAGTAGCGGAGCAAAGTATTGCATATCCTCCGGCTTCATTTCGGGAAGACCCTCGGGCACGAGGCTCACGTCAAACTTTTGGCTGCGATCTTCTTCGGGAATGCTGAAGAATCCCGCGTTTGCACCATATGGCATCGGTGTCTGAGTGAGCTTGCGAGCCGGGGTTCGGATGGGCACATAGCTAGCCGGCGGTTCAAGAATTTTGAATCCCTCAGACGGAAGGAGTTCATCTAATTCCTCATCCGTCTGCGGTCTGTTTCGTTCTTCGATTTCGCGCTGATAGCGCATCATTTGGTACTGCTCCGGAGTGAGCGGCACGTTCGATTGCATCGCTTGATGCGCCGCAATCTGTGCGGCTGATGGCGTTGCCATACCAGCCGCGATTTGCGGCGTCTCGGCTCCCGCCGGGATCTTCGGCGTCTCGCCACCAGTCCAGGCGGGCGTCGCGCTTGGGTCGCCGCCTGCGCGAATCATCGGTGTCTCGTCCCATCGACTTCTCGAACGTCGTGGAGTCGCGCGCACGGCATCTCCCTTGGTACCGCTCTCCATGGTTTCCCATTGAGAAGGATGCGCAGGGGTTTCGTCAAACTTTTGCCCGCGAGGCGTCGCGTCGTCCCATCTGGCGCCCATGGCGGCGGTATCGTCGCTCTCCCACTCGCTGACGCGCGCGGGCGCCTGTCCTGCAGCGCTATCGTCGGGTTTCGCGTCCCATCTTCGCTTACGCTTCTCGGCTCGACTAGACGCCGCAGGCTCGTCCGCACGAGCCGCCGCCAAGCTCGCCTCTTCCGCGGCGCGTTCAGCCTCCTCCTTTTGCTTGCGCTCAATGTTTCGCAGCGTGTTGTCTTTCTCACGATCCAAAGCCGCCTCCTTCATACGATCGGCGTACGATCTCCCCTCATCTCCACCCTGTGCGTCAAAACGTCCATCGTCAGTCGTTTGAAATCCCCGAAATCCGCGCGTCAACTCATTTCGACGCTCGATTCGGTCGTATTTCTCTAAACCTAAAAAGTCGATTCTGTCTCGCGTAGTCGCTCGCACCTCTCTCGCCGCTCCTCGTCCCGGGCTCAACTGCCTCTTAAACCTCCGCTTCGAGTAATCGCTCTCGCGATCGATAATTTTCCTCGACTTTCCAAACCCCAACGCCTCGTCAGACTCGAGATCCTCGCCCTCATCCGCATCGAAACCCGGTTCCATGAAATCCTTTGGCGCCGTGTACGCCCTCAGCGGCGCCTTGCTCGTCCCAGCCTTTGTCGACGCCCCCGCGCGTCTCACATCGCGGTCCCCGCCTTTAGAGGGAGACCCTCCATCGTCCTCGCCGTCATTTCCCCGCCGTTTCTTCGCGCGCGCTTCCGCATCCTTCGCCTCGGCGCGTTCCCTCTGTAACCGAGCGATCTCCTCACGCGCCGCCCGCTCGTCCTCGTCCTCGCGGTCGTCCTCTGTTCCACCTCGCGTCCGCATCGTCGTCCGTCCGTCAAGTCACGCCAAGCGACCCCGGTTCTTACGGGGAAACGAAACGTATCCGTCGGTTCGTCCGTCGGTTCGTCCCGGCGTTAAACCCGCGTCGTCGGCGCGTCGGTGTGCCGAGAGTGGCCGCGCGCCAGAGAATTTGCACGCGATTTTCACGTCTAAACCCTAATCGGGATGTTCATATTCTATACTGTATACATATACATTAGGGTTTTGGAATGTGTGCTCTCGAAATGCATTCGTTTCGTTTCACCCAGCTCGACGACACTGCGCGAACGACACCGCGCACGATCGATCGGGCTCGGGTGAAACCCCGCCCGCCGGCGACGACGACGACACTGCGCGCACGGTTCGCGTGACGTAACGCGTGCGTCTACGTCACGAGATGGCGCTGTACATCAAGGCGTTTTCTCTGGTGATCAAGACAGCGTCCAAACCGCTGGCGAAACGGTTGAAAAACACAATCTCAGACTCGCCGACGCTGCGACGGTGGGCGATCGATGCGGCTCGCGCGGCGTCGAGAGCGTCGACGTTTGTGTATAGAGACGATGGGTCGGAGGCGGCGATCGCGGCGGGTGGGAGAAAAGCGAGGTTGGAGACGAGGAAGCTCGAAGCGAGGGCGAGCATGAGCGAAGAGGCGGCGTTGCAAGCTGCGAGCGACTTCGCGGGCGAGGCGTTCGTGTTCGCGGTGGCGGGCGGAGCGGTGTGGTGGGAAGTCGAGAGGTCCAACGCGAAGGATGAAAAGAAGAGAGCGGACGCGGCGGCGGAGCGAGCGCAATTGTGCGATATTATCGATAGGCAGCGCGCGACGCTCGATGACCTGACGGCGCTGGTGGAGGAGTTGTTCAAGTATCGACAAGAGAGCTCTGCGGCGATCGCCGAGTTACAGCAGAGGCGACGATGACGACGACGCCTCTGGTGTCACTGTGCATCATTCTTCCATCGGCGTCGGTGCTTCGACCGAAGCAAAGGCGTCGCATCCATTCGTTCGCGACTCGGCGCGGTTCTAGAACCGCGCCGAGTCGCGCAGATAACATAACTTGTAGTCTTATAATTCTGTATCCTTAGCGCCACCGAAGCGGTGCGACGACGACGCACGAACGCGAGTTCGCGCGACGTGGATCAACTCACCCCCGAGCGACGACGACGACGAACGCGTTCTCCATCCTTTTCGTGACTGAAATGTACGAGTATAACAACCATTGTCAAAAAGTGTCTCTTCTTCCACGCAACGACACAGCCGCCGGTGGAAACGCTCGCACTACCCACACACGTCGCCTCGCACCGTCTCGAGACAGGCTCTACCATGGTTGCCGGTGTGGGAAAGGCGAAGAAGAACGCCTTCATCGCGTTTCTGCGATCATCCGTCGTCGACGACGCCGACTTTGCGACGCGACTCGTCCAGGTTAGCAAGGACTACCAGAGCTGGGCGCGAGTGTTTCGAGAGCGGGGACGAAGCGATGAGGCGCATGCGGATGCGCTGCGACTGCTCGACAGTAAAGGACATTTATTGAACATTATCGATAGGATTTGCGAGGATGATGGCGATAAGAAGACGCCAAAGAACCTCGCAGAGGTGAGAAGCGCTTGGGACGCGGTGAAAAAAGTGCAACGCACCAAATTTGAGAAGTCTGGCGGCGCCGAAGGCATCGCCGAGGCTCGGTTGCGCGCGCGAGAGGCCAAGGAGAGAATTAAGCAAAGCAGAAAAGAGCGCGAATCGCGCGAGGGCAAGGATAAAGAGATGAAACAGGCGAGGAGTGAGTACAACGCCGCAGTGCACGAAGCGAGAAACGCCGGAGCGTGTTTAGACTGGCTCAACATGGGAACGTGTAGGTTCGGTAGCGAGTGTCAGTACGCGGAGTCACACGATCCGCTGTCGAGAGGCAAACTTAAAGATCTCGCGAAAAAAGTTAGAGCTGAGACGGGAGACGTCAAGCGCGAGAGGAACCGAGAGGAAAAAGCTGAGCGCAAGGCTCGTGCCAAGGCGTTGCGGGACGCGAATCGCGTCGGCGAAGACGAAGCGGAAGCGTTGGATTTCTCCTCTAGTGATGACGATAGCGATAGCGAGGCTGATGTGCCTGGATTCCTCAAGGTTGAGCGCGCCAAGCGCGCCGCCCAGGCTCTTTTATCAACCAACAAGGGTAAAGTGGACAAGAAGGAGACGCCAGCGAAAAAGACGAAGAATAAGCACTTCAACGAGAAGCAACAGGAACGCAAGGCAAAGTTTCTCAAGGACAAGAAGAACCAACCCTACAACCGAAAACGGAAACCATCTGCACCTCGTTCGGAAGAGAAACCGAAGAAGAAAAAGAAGGCTCGTCACGCAGATTCAGAGCGAAAACAAAAGAGAAAGGGCATGGCGAGGACGTTCTTTGGCGGCGACGACTAGACGAGCGCTCAGGGTGTCACTCGTTCGATAGACGCGTAGATTTTAGGTGAGATGTTTGATACAGAATGATGAATCTTTATTTTGAAAGTTAAGCTGCTAAAATTCGTTGCGTGGGACCGCGATGTAAAGCTTAAATTTTGCGCCACAGTCTTCAGGTCACTCCATGTCTAATTTATTCAGAGCGGCCGGCATAAGAGACGAAGTTTTGCTCCTTGCAGTCAATACCAACCATAGCCTCACCCAAGCCTTGAGAAACCTCCGCAATGATCTTCGGGTCGTTGTAGTGGGTGACCGCTTGAACGATGGCGCGGGCACGCTTGGCCGGGTCACCAGACTTGAAGATGCCAGAGCCGACAAAGACACCATCCATGCCAAGCTGCATCATCAAAGCCGCGTCAGCCGGGGTGGCGACACCACCGGCGGCGAAGTTGACGACCGGCAATCGACCGAGCTTTCTCGTTTGTTGAACGAGCTCGAGCGGGGCGCGGATCTCCTTGGCGTACACGAAAACTTCATCCTCGTCCATGGCGCACAAGCGGCGAATGTCGCCCATGACGGCGCGGCAGTGACGAACAGCTTCGACGACGTTACCGGTACCAGCCTCACCCTTCGTGCGGATCATGGAAGAACCTTCCGCGATACGGCGGAGCGCCTCACCGAGGTCGCGGCAGCCGCAAAGCACCGGCACCTTGAACTTGTGCTTGTTTAAGTGGTTGATTTCGTCAGCCGGGGTGAGCACTTCAGACTCGTCAATGTAGTCGATACCGACAGCCTCGAGGACTTGGGCTTCGACAAAGTGACCGATGCGAGCCTTGGCCATGACCGGAATGGTGACGGCTTCCTTGATCGCCTTGATCATGGTCGGGTCAGACATGCGAGCGACGCCGCCATCCTTGCGGATGTCCGCCGGCACGCGCTCGAGCGCCATGACGGCGACAGCACCCGCTTCTTCGGCGATGCGCGCCTGTTCCACGTTGACGACATCCATGATAACACCACCCTTCAACATCTGCGAGGGATTTCAAAGCGCGCGAGCGCGTTTTAATCGTCAGTCTAGCGTCGCGAGACACCGAGAGGTGTAAAAGAAGAAGAGCACGACAACTTTGGAACGTCATCCCGCGAGCGCTCCCGGCACCGCGTCGCGACGCCGGTCGACGCGCAATCATCGACCGGGCGCGTTGAATAAAAATATATCCATTCTTTCCGCGTCCTCGCGCATCCGGTCGCCCGAAACGCGACGCGTCGACCCGTCGCCAAAGTTGACGCGCGCCATCGACGTAGGCGCCCAACCTAGTGCACGCCCATCGCGCAACATGAACGCGCCCATCGACGCGGTCGCGACCTCTCGCGCGTCGAGAAGACGCTCGAAATCGATAAAGAATATTATTACGCACCTGGGCGAGGCCCGCCTTGACGGCGAAAGTGCCTTTTTCAGTCTCGTTGGACATGCTTTCGTTCCTTCGTCGCGCGTCCGAGTTGTGACGACGTCGCCTCGGCGGCGCGGCGCGTCGTCATCAAATCTGTGTACTCGAGATCTTCTTTGATCGGTGATTGAAGAGCTTTATTACGACACTCCAAATGTCCGAGTTCTGTTTTTTGCATCTCTTGGGCTCGAGGGGTGCACTTTATGAACACGTGACGTCATTGTGCGTTGTTTTTATCTCTTCAAGGGAGCCTGCTAGGCACCAGCGCGCGCCGGGCACCCCACGGATCGAACGCAGGCGATGCGCGAAGAGCTAGAGAGGTTAGGTGTCGATTAATAATAATCCCAAGTGAGTGCTACTGTGTGTTCGATGCGATTGTCACTTGAAATCTGCGAGCGGGCGAAGAAGAAAGGGAACGTTGGCGACGCGCGCGTCGGCAAACGTCGACGCCGACGCGGCCTCCCCGGCTCTGGCGATGGAAATTCCATCGAGAACGCGACCAGTTTGGAGATTACGCTCTCTGCTCGGCTGGAGAATAATACCGAGCGTCTTCTTCGGGTCGTTGCCAAAGTAGAGAAGCCGCGATCCCGGCGGGGATTTGGGCGCGTAAGAGTTGTCATCCAGCGGCTTGCGCGAAGTAAAGCCAAATTCAGCGACCAGGAATTTCTCAGCTTCGCGCACGCTCTTGACATTCAGGGCGATGACTTCGAGCGGGTCTCTGCGTGTGGCGACTTGACCGCGGACTGGGATGCCGTTCGGTGAGCGCATGTCGAAAAATCCAAACCCGTACAATAGCTCTCCGCCGCTGTCGTAAATTTGAGAGACGCGCAACCCAAACGGCACGGTGACAGCGACGTAACTCAACACGTTCCCAACCTCTGGATTAACCCCTGGCAGTGCCTGGGTGATGACGACTTCAGCCTTACCACCGTCATCGACGCTCAAACTAGTCTGACCGTAAGCCAACGTCACAGTTCGGGATTCGCCGCTTCCGGCGTCGGCGGCGACGCGCATCCCCAAAGCCTTGGTCCAGAAATCGACTTCCGCGTCCACGTCCGCGACGGCAAACCTCAAACCACCCGCATAATTCAACTCGCCAGACTCAACCTTGCCCCGAAGATCGGATAGGAACTCGGCGTTGGCGCGAGTCTTCTCCACCTGTTTCTCAAAAAAGTTCAACTGACCCTTCAACACTTCGTCGCTCGGATCCGCGTCGAACGCCGCTTTGGCGTCGTCGCGATACTTGATGAGACCGTCTAGTACTTCCCCAGCGCGCGCACTTCGCGCCGATCCCACCGATAGCCCGAGCAAAGAGCTGACGGCGAGCAAAGTCTCTCGTCGAGTCGAGAGTTGCCCTCTCTCGGTACCAACCTCTCGCGAACTACCCTGGGACGCTCGGACGAGCGATTGCGCACCGCGAGCGACGCGACGCGAGGACGTACACGGCGATGCGGTGGTACCGTGCGCACGCGTCTTCGCGAAGGAGTGCGCGAGCGACATTGCGGGTGTTCACCACAAAGTCGAGAGAGTGACACTCTGAGGAGGTCAACGTCTTGCGATTATTATTTTACAACTTGTACGCGACGCGCGACTCGGATCATTGATTCTTCGTCTCAGCGAGCAATTCTTACTCTAAATACGAAAAACATCAACGTCTTGTAGAGGTACATGCACTTTGGGTACGTGCGCTCCACTGCTTCTCGCTTCTCATCGATCGCCACCAGAGCTGGGTCTCGCAGATTAGCCGTCGCGCGCGCGGCGTCAACCACCTCTCGCGCCAGCGAGCGAAGCGTTCGGCTCTCAGTCGTTGGAATCTTCTTGTCCTTTTGAAGAGAGACAATCACCTTTTTCGCGATATCATCAACGAGTTTACGACGGCGCCTATCCTTACCCGTCTCCAACGCCTCATCGGACGCATTTTGCGCCTCAGAATCCTTCAACCAGAGTGCCATTGCGGTGGCAATCATCCCGTCGTCGTCGACTTCCAGCGCCTGTTCAATCATTTTCGCGCGAAGACGAAGCACTTCTGCGACTTGCGCCTCCTTAGACGTGTTCTCGGCATCACCGAGTTCGGTTCTCACCGCTACCGTGTAATCTACCAAACCAGAAACGTTAGGTGCGGCGTTGCCCTCGAGAATGTAACCGTGCGCCTCGGCTGCTTCGACGATGCACTGTGCAGCCAACTGTATCGCCTTTGCCTTTGTGTTCCCGCTTCTCTTGCCACGTGTGCTAAAAGTCACGGCAAATACACCTCCATCGGCAATCGTATGCCTCGAAAACACGTCCCACAAGTGTTGCGTTCGATTATCGACCGCTCCACAATGATCCAGATAGATGACTTGCATTTGACACTCGCGCGGATCGCGACAGGCCAAGAGACCCTCCACCTTGGTAGCGACGGCATTGATGCCGATATCCGTGCGAAGTGAGTGCACGACGTGCGTATACATGTTTGGCACCCAAATAGATGACAGAGGTACACCCTTGGCCGCCAACTCCAAGCTCGTGCGACCATCTGCAGCGTCTAATACTAAGGCCATCGACGTCTCTGGCTCGATGCCCGTCACTTCACACGACGTTACCAAAGCATCTGCGACTGCCGCATTCGTAAGAGCTTTGTCTTTTGACGTCGCATTAATCTCTGCGGGGTTCTCGTAAGGATCAGATGCCCAACGACACAGAAAGTTCCCCTTTGTCTGCGCCCTGAGATACTCAGACTCTACGAAGACCATCTCCTTGAGCACTCTAGCCGGACCTCGTCGACGTTCTAATAAATTTACACTAATCGAGGCGACTGCCAACGTCACGAGGAGAAGAGCGTCCAAAAACGGGTTCATCGTGGACACGTTCGTGATTGAGAACGCCTTCAGGGCGAGAGCAACGGCGAGCGCTCGTCTCGGCGCCTCCACCGCCGCCGTCGCAAATTGCGAGCAAACTTCCGCCGCGTACGTTTGCGCCGCTTTGATTTTCGCGAACGTTCGGTGAAGCTTGCGGTTTTTGAAAGCCTTTGCGAACGCCAAGTCACGAAGCTTTTCAGAGGGATTCTTGCTCGCGTACGGACTCAACGTGTAAGGTAGAAAAGGCGCGAGCATGCCCAGGCGAAAACCGCACCATTTTTCGTACGCAAACGAAGCCAACGCCGCCGCCGCGGGCGCGACGATGAGGGTCAGAATCACCCCATCCGCGATGGATTCGAAAAAGTTTGGCCACGTTGGAGCTAAAATCGTTCGAAACACCGCCTGGGACGCGCCTAAAACCCCAAACCACAGCGCCGAGAACTTGCTCGCCTGCCCGATTACGCTTCGCCATAGCTCGCCCTCTCTGTAAAACAGCGGTTCCGTCGCCTCATCGTACGCATCCAGCGCCTCAACGGGGACAAAGGGTTTATCCGTCAACAACACCCCATCATTTCTCATCGCCCCCGCGCCCGTCGAAACCACCGACCCCGTCGTCTTTCCGGCGTCGCGCGTCGCGCGTCTTCCGAGTCTTCTCGCGCCAAACGGTTTCGCGCCTCTTCTTCCCCCACCGTCGACGCCCACCATCGACGCGCGCGCGATCCCGCCCCACCGCGTCGTCGATGACGACGATGATGAACACCCGAAACTCGTCGTCGCACGCGTCGTCATCGTCGTCGTCGTCGTGTCGTCGTCGTGTGTCGTCCGTCTGAATCCAAATCCGCATTCGTTCGTTCGTTCGTTCCGTCCCCTCTCGTTTTCATGGACCCGTGTGACCGACACGATTGACGGTTCATGACTCGTAAATAAGAACCCAACAGGACTCATCGGACGCGAAGACGAGAACAAGATGGGACGGGAAACGGCGCGACAGACGACGACGACGACGACGACGACGACGGGCGGACGACGACGACGAGATGGGGTACGCGGCGACGTCGCGTTTCCGTCTCGGACCGCCGGTGGGGAGCGAACGTCGTCGTCGACGTTTACGTTCGGGTGGGCGATGTCTGAACGCGTGGATGGACGGCGTGGATAGGATGCGCGCGGTGTCCACGTGTGGGCGACGCGTCGAGGCGCGATCGACGACGACGACGACGACCGCGGCGACGACGACGGTTCGAGCGATGTCTGGATGCGAAGCGTCGACGTCGATGCGGAGGGGTGATCGGACGCGCGCGCGCGGAGCGGTGAGAGAGGCGATGGAGTGCGCGACGACGGCGGCTCGGTCTTGGACGGACGTCGGGGCGCTGAGCGCCGAAGCGCTCCGAGGCGCGGTTTTCGACGAGCACTCGGCGTGGTGGAAGCTGGCGTCTCCGTTGTTTGCGTTTTCAGTGGCGCCGTATCTGTTGTTTTTAAAGAGGATGAACGAGGCGGAGAGCGCGAGCGAAGAGATGCGACAGGCTTTCGCGACGCTGTTGCTCTTTGTGTTGATTTCTATACCCGCAGAGGCGTACACGAAGAGCGCCTACGGCGAGGTGCTGAGCAACATTGACGCTCTGCACTTTTTGATTCAGTCTGCGATTAGTTTGACAAATTTACGCATACTTTTAGCCTTTAGAGATCAGCGGGCGGGCGAGGCCACCGGCGGCGACGCGACGTTCGCGGCGCCGTTCGTCGGTCGACCCGGGCGCGTGGTCGAAGCCTTTGCCGGCGTGGGTTTGTTGGCAACATCCTTGTTACTCTCGCTCGATGAGCGCCTTTTGACGATTCCCGCAACCGCACCGGTGCCGGTATCTAGTTTTGTGGACCACTTTAGAATGTGGGCTGACAATTTCGAGTTGTCGACGTCGGCGCTGCTGGGATTGCCTCGGCCAGCGGCCAACGCATTGAGCGTGCCGACGTGGGGGGTGCACATATTCAGCTTGGTTGAGTGGCTCTTAGCGATGGGTCTAGTGTGGGACTACGCCGAGCGCGACAGAGGGGATGACAAGGGTTGGAGAACGCTCACCTGGGGCATGCTGCCTCTGCACGCGAGCGGCATTTGCGCGTGCACTCAGCATTTTTTCGGCAATCCAGCCAGTCTCGATTGGCTCGTCGCCGCGCAAGGAGCGTTCACCATGATGGGTAATGTTGGGATGTGCGTCGCCGCGGGCGAACTGGCGCAGAACTCTGCGCGCGAGACGCCCGTGACGGAGCCTGCGTCGCAGAGCGCCGTCGACTCGCAAGGCGTCGTCCTCGACGAATCTGAGAGTTCGTGGTGGGATTTCGACGTCGAGAACTTTGGCACCAAACTTTGGGCCGAGGATGACGACGGTGTGTTTATAACGAAAGTGGCGCTTCTGTCTCTGGCCGTCGCCGCTGGCGTTCGCGGTTTGAGCCTGTATTTATCGCCGCAGTTTGACCCGGTGGACGGATCGTGGAAAGATTACACAAACATCATCGCGTTCAGCATGGTATCGACGCCGCTCGTGTTGAATATCGAGAAGTGGAGACGCCGCGAACAGTTGGTTATTACTCGTGCCGCGCTCGCTGCGGTGTATAGCAGCGCGATCGACGCACAAGAAGGGGAGAAGGAGGAGATAGAATGCTAGTTAGTGTTGTTAACATTTACAACGAGCTGTTTAAATTTCGTCTTCGCTAAAGTCAACGTCATCTAACGGCGGGTAGTCACCGCACGACACGTTCTTAGGTCGCTGCAAGGAACCGTAGCCGTCGCTACACTCGAACAGCTTCTTCCCCTTGACCGTGCCGTTATTCATGCCCACCGGTTCGTCGAATTCGATGCCGATCCAAAAGCCCGCCGGCAACGCGTCGCATCTTCCCACGAATCGCACCACACCGCGCTTAGCACCCGGATTCACCTCGCACCGAGCGCCAACTTGAATGGACTCCGCCTCCTCTTTGCCCGTGTCGTCGTTCACTTCCTCTGGGGCGACGTAGACTTCTCCTCTAATCTCAGCCATGTGCTTTTCAAGCGTCCACGACGGATCCTTTGCCATCTGCTCCCGCTTCCAACGTCTATACGTTCCCTCTCTCTTGTCGTAATCCTCGTCAGACATGACGTACTTTTTCACCTTGCTCACGTCTTCCAACCACCCGTTCGCGCTCAAAGAGTTTGGATCCTCGTCCACCACGTGCAACTCCATCCCGTCTTCGGCGCCGTAATACCCGAGCTTCTTTGAAGCGTCGTTCAGCACCGCCATCACCGACCCATTCGCGTCTCTGAGCACGAGCGTCATCGCCGACGCGTTCGTTCCGCAGTGCGTCATCAGCTTCGACTTGACGGAATCGATCGTCGAGTGTAAATCGAACCGAATCTCGAGGAAACTCGCGCGCAGATTCGAGTGGCTCACTCTCAATCGCACCGTGGTGTCTCCTCTCTTCTGCGCCCCGGTATCCGCCGTGACGTACGCTCGAAGCGCCGCCATGTCCGCGTTCATCCTATCAAAATCCTCCGTCGTCACGCGTCGTCGTCCAGTGTCGTCAGGTGTCGGTCAGTCAACAAAGATGAAGACGCAGACGACTCGTTTCGATTGACCACGAAGAAACAGCTCGGCTTGAACCCCGACCCAGACCGAGGGAGTTCCACGCGTGCATAAATAAATTTACATTGTTGGCGTCCCAAAAACCGACTCGACTCTCGACTCTCGACTCGACTCGACTCGACTCGACTCTCGACTCCATCCACCGCGCCCGCGTCGTCAGTGGACGCCGGTCCGCCGCCCGAGGGAACGGAATGCCGCCGCGAGCGATCAAGACGACGCGAGGAAAGGTGAACGATGGAGGTAAATCTCCAAAGTCACCGTCCGTGATCACGCCGAGAACGGCGCGGGCGAACCGGGTCAACGCGAGGAGTGCGAAAAAGGAGCAGCCGCCGCCGCCGGCTGAAGAGGATGATGACGATGATGACGACGACGAAGACGACGACGACGAAGAGGATGATTCGGAGGAGGAGGATGATTCGGAGGACGACGACGACGACGATTCAGAATCGGAATCGGAATCCGAGTCGGAGTCGGAACCGGTGAAGAAGTCTGCGTCCAAGACGAAGAAGGAGACTGGAAAGAAAGGCTTTAGCGACGAAAACGCAAAGTGGCTCAAGCCGAGCGCGAAGAATCGAAAGGTTGAAGAGTCGTCCTCGTCTGAATCCGAGGATTCTGGGGACGATAGCGATGGCTCTGAATCCGAATCTGGGGAGGAGGACGACGATGATGAGTTCGCAGGACTTGGTGGAGACGACGACGAAGACGAAGAGGACGAAGAGGGCGGCGAAGAGGATGGGGACTCGAGCGACGAGGACTCGAGCGGTGAGGATGGATCTGACTCTGAGTCTGGCTCTGATGATTCCTCAGATTCTTCGTCTTCCGAGGAGGAGGAGTTGCTTCCGATTGAGCGCAAGGCGCGCAAGGAGGATGCTCGACGCGTCAAGGAGCAAGAGGACGCTCGCGCGGAGCAGCTCGAGACGAACATTCAAGACGACGACGTATACCAGCTGCCCGATTCGGATGCAGACGATGACGATGGCGTTCCAGACTTGAGCGCTATCCAGATGCGCATTCAAGAAATCGTGCGTGTCTTGAAGGATTTCAAGAGTAGAAGGGAGAGTGGGAAGAGCCGCGCCGATTACATCGATCGCCTCGTGGCGGATTTGGCGACGTATTATGGATACAATAGTTTTTTGATTCGATACTTTTTGGACACTTTCAGTGTCGAGGAAACCATGGAATTGCTCGAGGCGAACGAGCAGCAGCGACCGGTGACGATTAGAACAAACACTCTCAAGGTTCGTAGACGTGAACTCGCCGAGAGCCTGATCAATCGAGGCGTGAACCTCGATCCGGTTGGCAAGTGGTCCAAGGTCGGTTTGCTCGTGTATGACTCTCGCGTACCCATCGGTGCGACGCCGGAATACATGGCTGGTCACTACATTTTGCAATCCGCGTCTTCGTTCTTGCCATGCATGGCGCTCGCGCCGCAAGAGGGTGAACGCGTGCTTGACATGGCTGCCGCTCCGGGTGGTAAGACAACTTACCTCGCGGCGTTGATGCGCAACACGGGTATGATTTTCGCGAACGAGTACCAAAAGAAGCGTCTTTCGTCTCTGGTTGCCAACTTGCAGCGCCTCGGATGCACAAACTCCACTGTCTGCAACTATGACGGTCGAGCTCTTCCAAAGGTTATAGGACACGTCGATCGCGTCTTGCTTGACGCTCCGTGCTCTGGTACCGGCGTCATCGCCAAGGATAGCTCCGTCAAGGTGAGCAAGAGCGCCGAAGATATTGCAAAGTGCGCCCACCTTCAAAAGGAACTTCTCGTCGCCGCCGTCGATTGCTGCGACGCGAACAGCAAGACGGGTGGCTACGTCGTCTACTCGACGTGCTCCATCGCCGTCGAAGAGAATGAAGCAGTAGTTGATTATATTTTGCGCAAGCGCGACGTGAAGATTGTGTCGTCTGGTCTCGAGTTTGGCAAAAAGGGTTTCACGAGCTACAGAGGCAAGAACTTCCACCCGTCGGTGGAGCACGCTCGAAGATTTTATCCCCACGTGCACAACATGGATGGTTTCTTTGTGTGCAAGCTCAAAAAGCTCAGCAACAGAACCGTGCCGACGAGCAACGATGCCTTTGACGAGGCGAGAGCCGCGCTCGAGAGTGGGTACTTTGGAGTTTCCGACGACGCTCGCGTCGACGATGCGAACGAAGACGCCGCGACGGAGCAACGCGAGGAGATTAAGCAGAAGAAGCGCAAGCGCGTTCCGGGTTACGTCAAGGCGGCGCTCGCCGAGGTTGAAGCCGAAGGTAAGAAGAAAAAGTCCTCCTCTTCGAAATCGGACAAAAAATCAGCCAAGAAGTCAAAGAAGTAGACGACGAGAAGGAAGGCGGCTTCTCTTCTAGGCCATTACTAGCAACGCTCAGTGAACGAGAGTAATAAAACATAATTACACACATCGTGTTCTTACATTTCCCGAGAGGCTAACAAAAACACACAACAGCTAAATCGAACCCGAACGCGACGTTTTCCAGTCGCCCGAGTCCACTCACACAACGCGCGCATCGTTCCATCACCGAGCGCGCTACATTCAACGCGCGTTCCCAATTCAATTCCCATCGAATTCAAACCGCGTCCTCACCCGATCGCGTCACACACACACCCGCGAACCCTTCGCCTTTCTCGCCTTTCTCGCTCAAGCCGTCGCCGTCGACTCTCTCTCCCGTCCACTCCTGTCCGCCGCCCTATCGTTCGCCCGCCTCGCGTTCGCCCTCGCTCGCGTCTCATCATCCACCGCCATCTCCGTCTCATCGCTCGCATCGCTCGCGCCGCTCTTCGTCGTCTCCCGTCGTCGTCGTCGCGCTTCGAGCTTATACCGAGCCTTTGGCGGCGACATCATCATCATCATCTTCATCGGCACCTTTTTCGTCGCCCCCTCTGTCACCATCGCCGTCGTCGGGTCTTCGTCCACCATGTTCGCCTCTTCCGCGCTAAACGCGCCCCGCCCCGCTCGTCGTCCCTCGCGCCGGTCGCACCGGTCCCACCGACCGACCGTCGTCGAGCTCTCGCGTCGCGTGAGCGGCGCCACCGGCGGGCGCGTCGTCCGTTCAGAAAACGTCCGACCGACCGTTTGACCGACCGTTCGACCGGACCGATGGGTCACGAACGGATGAACGATCGGACGAACGGACGATCGGATGAACGGATGAACGGAAAAAAATGCGCGATCGATCGTGTGCCCGCAGTGACCGTTCATGACTCGTGAAAGAGACCAGCGCACCGGCGGGCGAACCGGTTCTGGCTCTGGCTCTCGCGCGCGATGATGATGATGATGATGGTCTGGCTGGCTGGCTTTCGCGCGCGCGCGTTTCGAACGCTTCCCCCGCGCGGGCGGACGGCAGTGCGCGGACGACGGACGGCGCGAGGCGCGCGGGGAGGGCGGACGACCGAGGGGCGAGAGAGCGAGCGATGGATTCGATGTCCAAGGACATGCGCGACGCGCTCCCGCCCAAGGGACCGAACGAGGGCGAGACCAAGGGAGAAGGGTCCGGCGGTCCCGGGCACAGGAGTTGGATATCGCGAGTCGGGACGTGGGGCTCGGACCTCGTGAACGCGGTCGGGGGAGCCGTGGGCGATGGGTTGAACTATCTCGCCGGATACGACGAGTTGGAGGTGACGGAGGGCGGTGACGACGCGCACGCGGGCGCGCACACGGAGGTGGACGCCGTGGATGATCGCAAACAGATGTGGGCTCAGTTGAAGGATATGCTCGGGTCGGACATCATGTCGATGTTTTCCCTCCCGACGTTTTTGATGGAACCCATCTCGACGCTGCAGAAGATGGCTGAGATTATGCAATACCAGAGACTGCTCGATGAAGCGAACGAGGAGGAGGATCCGGACGTTCGTCTCGCCAAGGTGACGGCGTTTGCGGTGGCGGTTTACTCCACCATGGAGCGTTCAAAGAAGCCATTCAACCCGATTCTCGGCGAGACGTTCGAGCTCAAGATGGAGGACGGGAGCACTTACTTGGCGGAACAAGTGAGCCACCACCCTCCGATCGGCGCTGGACACGTCAAGACGAAGAACTTTACGTATGATATCACGTCTGCGGTGACAACCAAATTCGCCGGAAACTGGGTCGACGTGTACCCAGTCGGCCGCACTCGTATCACGCTTCACAAGACTGGTGAGACGTTCAACATCGTTCCTCCTTCTTCTCGCGTGAACAACCTCATCATTGGTCGGATCTGGATCGATACTTTCGGTGAGATGAAGGTGCTCAATCTCACGACTGGGGCGCGCGCTGAGCTGGACTTCAAGGCGTGCGGCATCATGAGCTTTGCTCGATACGTGTGCAGTGGTGAAATCATCCGACCGGACGGAACGACCGCGCTGACCGTGGACGGTCACTGGAACAGCGATTTGAGCTACACGCGGGTGGGTGAAGACAAGAAGGTGTCGCTCTGGGAGTGCGATCCGTGGCCGACGACGCCAAACAAGTACGGCTTTACGACGTACGCCATCAAGATGAACGAGATGACCAGCGCGCCCGAGTACGGTTTGATGGCTTCGGATTCGCGCTTGCGTCCGGATCGCATCGCTTTGGATAAGGGAGATGGCTCCGCCACTGCGTTGAAGACACAGCTCGAAGAACGCCAACGCGCGGAGCGACGGGAACGCAAGGATAAGGGCGACACCTGGTCTCCTAGATGGTTCAAAAAGGCTGAGCACGCCGACTTGCACGAGCTCGAGAAGGATGTCGGTACGGATGTGTGGGAGTATAATGGCGAGTACGACGCCAACAAGCCGGAAGGTTCCGCCACGGAGTTTAGTCCATGGCAGTACTCAAAGTAGAATTCTTTCATTTCAATCTCAAAATGTCTTCAGTATTGTTTAAAACACACGCGTTAACAAGGCTACGTCGATCTTTCACGCGTGAAACAACATTCCCTGGAGCTATAATTATTACATTTCGTATTTTCTTCCTCGTTTTTTCGTTGTTTTGTTTTCGTTCTAAACTAACCCTCGCCCAACCATTTGATGTTGCCGACCAGAAGAGTCGTCGAGGGGAGCTCGCCCGCACACGGCGACACGTACGTAAACGTCTTCCGCATCATATCCACCTCGGTGACGTAGATGAAACCGGCGACGTTAGAAGTCAACAAATCGCTCTGAGTCTTACCATGGCTCACCGCCAAAACAGAGTGCAACAACGACGTGGATGGGATAACTGGAGCCACTCGCATGGGATCGGTGGACGGCGCTTGGCCGATGGGAAGCGCAGACGACGGCGCCTTCGGACCACCGCCGATGCGGTACAGACTAATCTTCGAAAAGTAAGCCGTTTGTGACGCCGGTGCGAGTTCTCCAGTGGCGCCGTAAAAGTACTCCTTAAACATGCGATCACGCGACGCTCTACGGTATTCGGGAGTGCGTTCGACGACGCCTCCAGATTTTTGCAAACGAAACACTTGACACTCTGTTCCGGCGAGCTTTTGTTGCAGTTGACCGAAAAGCCTCTCTTGCCCGAGAACCAAGACGTGATCAATTTTCAACGCTTCCCTGGCGTGCAAAAGCAACTCTAAACCCAGACCTTCGACCCAACCCATCGTGTTGACTACGCAACCGCCGGCTCGAGCCGACTCGTTCGCCTTGCTGCGCTCGTCCATCATCGCGCCCATCCTCGACACAATGTGCTTGTAATAGTCTGGGTTGTTCACCGTCAAGTCGCCATAGTAGTAAACCAGTGGCATCTCGAGCGGAACGCCCTCTTCGAGATCAATCTGCGAGTCTATGGGCACCGCGCTTAGCGTACCCGGGACGGTGACGGCGCCTTGACCCAAATCCAAATCTACGTAGAGCGGTGAGTGTCCCGCCCGCGCGGCGTAATTGCACAGGATGGAGCAGACGCTCGATTTACCAACATCCGTAGGTCCGACGCACATCACCCTCGGTCCTTCCGAACCCGCCGCGACGGCCGCTTCGCGTTTGGCGTGCAACACCGAGTGCGTGTTCGCGTACGACACCATCGGCGTCTCTCCCGCGACGTACGCAATCTCCACCGCCCCTCGCACCTCGATCTTCGCTCCGTGATAGGTAAACACGGCGAGCTTTTTCCCAGCGCGCACCGTCACCGTCTGCGTCTTGGCGATCTCAGCCCCGAAGACTTCCGCGGCGCCGTCCAAGAGTTGAACCTCCACATCCTCCCCAGACTTGAGCGTCTCCACGCGGAGCTCTTGTTCGGGCTCGAGGTCGAAGGTTTGCGTCGTCGCCGCCGCGTCTTCTTCCGCGGACGCAACCATGGGGCGAGGTTCTCTCCTCCTCTCCTCCTCGTCTTCGCGCGGTACCGCGCGGGTGCGAGTGTGGCGTTCGGTTTCCGACGATTGATTTTTCAACTCGAACCCCAAACTCGACGAGTCCTAAACCGTCACAGTGGAGGAAAACGTCCATCCATCGACCCGTCTATGACACCGTCCAAGTCCAGTCGCCGCACGGCTCTCTTCGCAGTGTTTGACGCGACGACGAGTTCGCGTTCGTCGACTCTCGGAAAGGAGAAGATAGGAAACTCGCCGGGACGCGCGCGCGAACACGGCTCGGAAGGAAGGCGCGCGTTGATCGATCGTTCGATCGATTGTTTAGAGTGCTCTTCACTTTGCGCGCCACGCGAAGGAGTGTAAAATGTCCAAGTTTATTCCCCGAACGACGCTGAAGCGGATTCCTCTCGGGTCCGCGATCGGACCCGCCGGATCGCCGCTCTTGGTGACGGAGGTTTGTCTCGGTACGATGACCTGGGGTATCCAGAACTCTGAGGCTGAGGGACACGAACAGCTCGACTACGCCGTCAAGGAGCGAGGCGTCAACTTTATCGATACGGCGGAGATGTACCCGGTACCGTCGAGCGATTCGAGATGGAAGCCGGGAAGGACGGAAGAAATCATCGGAACTTGGTTGGAAAAGCAGCCAAAGGGTTTGAGAGAGGAGCTCATCATAGCGACCAAGGTGTCGGGCTACCAAGCGAAGAGCGAGACGGTGGGCAACCGCACCGTTCCGCCGAGCGCGCCGGCGCCGGCGAGATTAGACCGAAATTCGATCATGCAGGCGTGCGATGCGAGCCTTAGAAGATTGAGGACGGAATACATCGATCTCTACCAGGTGCATTGGCCAGACAGGTACTTGCCCATCGGCGCCTTCAGCGGCTCGACGGAGTACGACCAGTCAAAGGAGAGAAAGGATAGCATTCCGATTCGCGAAACCGTCGCGGCGCTCGGTGAACTCATCAAGTCGGGTAAGATTCGTCACTATGGCTTGAGTAATGAGAGTACTTTCGGAGTTTGCGAGTTTGTGCGCGCCGCGGACGAGCTCGGCGTTCCGAGACCGGTGTCCATTCAAAACTCGTACTGTCTGTTGCATCGACAGTTTGACACCGAAGTCGCCGAGGCGTGCGCCAAGTCTCATTACAACATCATGCTTCTTCCATGGACTCCGCTCGCGGGAGGCGCGCTCTCGGGCAAGTACCTCGGCGGTACCAAGCCTGAAGGGGCTCGCATGACGCTCTTCAAAGGCTTCCATCAGCGCTACCTCAACGACGCCTCTGTCAAGGCGACTGAGCAATACAAGAAGATTGCCGACGACGCCGGCGTCTCTCTTACGACGCTCGCTCTGTCTTGGTGCCGACACAGACCGTTCGCTACGTCCACCATCATCGGTGCCACGCGAATGGATCAGCTCAAGGAGAACATTGACGCGTTTGAACCGAGCGTCAAGCTCTCTCGGGACACGCTCAAAGCCATCGACGCGGTGCACCAGCAGTGCCGCGATCCGTGCATCGGTAACTAAGCCGCGCGAGAGTCTAGTACGTTTTAAATATTATCACGTTTTGTTATTAAACTTACACTCCCCTAAGATGATAACTTTGACTCTCACCCGAGCCGCTAATAAAGCGCCGCGCGCGCGCGCGCCGCACGTGCCTAGGGTATAGACTCACCTTCTCGGCGGCGGCGGCGGCGGCGGCGGGTGTCCCTTGCGAGGCTTTGGCTTTGGCGCCACCGCCTTGAGCACGCGCACGAGACCATCGAGTCGTTTTTGTTTGTACAGATACCCCCAGATGCCTCCGCTCAGGGCGATTGCCCACAGAGGCGCTCCAAAGAGTTTCGGGACTACGACGACGGCGCCGACGGCGCCGAGCGAACCCGCGACTATCAATTTGATCATTTTCACCGCTTTAAGCGCCACGAGTCCGACGATTCCGAGAAGAAGAAGCGCCACCACGGTGGCGTGCACGCGATACAGGTACACGACGACGGTGACCAAAAAGTTGAGCGGTCTCGGCACCCCGATCCACGTCCCGAGAATGCCCACGAATTGTTTCGCCTCCCTCGTCGTCCTAACAACCGAGACCAAAAACATGTCGTGGTACGTGTACGCCGGCGAGCTCAACCGCAGCGACCGCATCGCCCCTTGGTTTGAACACGTCCACGCGTTCGTTCGCATCGTCACCGCGTCCAAGAACGTTTTACGAATCAACCCGCTCTCGGCGCACTCGGCGTGAAAGCTCTCGCTCGTGGGATTCATTCTCGACACGGCGATCAGGAGGACGAGCGCACCCAGCGTCGGCGTGTTGGCTGGATCCATCGCGTACTTCTTCGCGTCCACCAGCGCCCGTCCCACGCGTCGTCTCGCTCCGTTCGCTCGTTCGCGAATCGCCTCCATCGTCGCCCTCTCCCGTCCACCAGCGCCGAGAGTGTAACGCAATGTACTTCATTCATTCATTCATTCCATTCATTCATTCGACTCGTTCGACTCGTTCGTCTCGACTCGCTCGACTCACTCGATTCGCTCGCGGTTTCCCCGTCCTCCCCGTCCTCCGCGTGGGACGACTACTGACGAGTCATGACTGGTGGAATCACCCCACTGGATGTGCGTCTTTTTTCCGTATTGAGAGTGAGTGCTCCTACTGATTTGATTTAATCACCCGCGTGTGCCGCCGCCGCCGCCGCCGCCGCTGATGTGCGTGCTGCTGACGTGTGCGGGAGCGCGAAAAAGACGGACGACCAACCCCCGGAAAACGACGATGATCGATAACGGGTGGGAAACCGCGCGTCGTTCGTCGCCCCGACCGCGTCGACGGCAGAGCGCCGCGCAGACAGACTCACGGGAGTCGAAGGTGTCTTCGGACCTTCACGTCCGCGTCGTCGCTCGTCCGCTCTCTTTCTTTGAGAAACCCCGCAGCGAAGAGGACAGACGCGCACGATGGCGGTCACCACGCAGTCGGGGAGTTTATCCACCCACGCCGCCCGTTGTGGAGGAAGACGAGGAGGAGGACGAACGAGTGACGTCAACAAGTCGACGTCACGAACGACGCCTCGAGCGCGAGCGGGATCGCGAGCGCCGGTGATGGCGCCGGAAGCGATGCGACGATCGACCGTCGTCGCCTCCGCGCGCGCGGGCGGGGCGGATGAGTCGCGAAAGATCGCCTCCTCTTCGGCTAGGTTCGGGGCTGTCTTTGAAACAGCCTCTTCCAAGAGACGCGGTGGCGTCGTCGCGCGCGCGGCGGGCGGTGCGATCGCGAACATGGAAACCTTCAAGAAGTTTTCCGAGGTTTTCGCCAACTTGTTCCCGGTCTGGACCATCATCGCCGCCGTCGTGGGCGTCATCAAGCCGAACACGTTTGCGTTCATGACGTCCAACGCGTACACCGCGTGCTTGGCCTTGTTGATGTTCTCCATGGGCATCACGCTCACGATTGACGATTTCAAGCGCGTGTTCGCCAAGCCTGGGGTTATCGGTCTCGGCTTCATCGCGTGCTACGTCCTCATGCCGTTGCTCGCCTTTGTCATTGGCAACGCGTTGGGTCTCAGCGGACCGCTTCTCGCCGGTCTCATCCTCGTCGGCTCCATCAACGGTGGACAAGCGAGCAACCTTTGCGCGTACATCGCCAAGGGTGACGTCGCGCTTTCCGTGCTCATGACCACGGCCACGACGGTTGGTTGCATCTTCATGACGCCGCTCATCTGCAAGCTCGCGCTCGGCGCGGTGGTGGATGTGGACGCAGTCGGCATGGCCATCTCCACCATTCAAGTCGTGCTCGTTCCGGTCGTCGCTGGCTTGACCTTGAACAAGTACGTCCCGAAGTTCTGCCGCAGCGTCGAACCCTTCTCGCCGATCGTCGGCGTCACGTCCACCATCATTCTCGTCGGTGGAGCCGTCGCCAACTGCGCGGCGGGCATCTTGGGCGCCGGCATGACGCTTCAAATTGCCGCCTTTGCGCTCCACTTGATTGGTGGTCTCGCGGGCTACTGGGTCATGAGAGCGTTCAAGTACGAGGAGACCACGTGTCGAACAGTCGCTATCGAGACGGCGATGAAGTCGAGCGCGTTCGGTTTCTTGCTCGCCTCTCTTCACTTCCCAGAGTACCTCGTGCGAGTTCCGTCCGCCGTCTCCGTCGTCTGGATGGCTGTGCTCGGAAGCACCATGGCGGTCGTCTGGAGATTCATTCCCGTCCCGGAAGAGAAGACGGCTTAGATACACATCGTCGCGTGAGCTTTGTCGCGGCGCAATCAACAACGCGAGCCTTTAATATCTGCCTACTAGAGTGATGTAAAAAGATTCCTTTCTACGTAAAGTAAAAACAACAACCGTCGTCTACCGCGCTATGTCAATAAGGGGAATGTCTTCGTGCCGGTGGACGCGTGCGATCCACGGGGGGCGCCGAGCCTTCGCTCGAGGGAGTCCAGGTACATATGAGCGAGTCCTCGCCGCACGTCAGAGGCACGCGAGCGGCTTCCGATGCGTTCGCGTTCGCGTCCCATACCATGCTTCGTACAATGTCGCGATGTCCGTTGCGCATCACCGCCACCGGAGCGCCGAGACGAACAAAATCAGCGGTACCAATCTTTTCTGGGGCGCCTTGCACCATCGGAAATACTCCAACGACACCGCTTTGCGTGCCCGCGCTCACATAGAGCTCTCCCGGGGCGACGCCGTCGTGCACCCCGAGGAGGTAGTCGACCTGCGCGACAAAGTCTTGCGCAGACGTCGAAGCGGCGGGCGATTCGGCGGTCGCGCGTTGCGCCTGTTCCCGCGCGTTCTTTAAGTGAATGAGCTGGATCCCCAAGCGCTTTCTATCGTGCGATGCAGCGAACACGTGCGCCTCCTCTATGCCCGTCGTGCACCACACGGCGTCTCTCTCGTTTGTCGTCGAGCCCCCGATGCCCGCTCGGCAAAATCCAATGTTGTTAATCGCGGCGTCGGCCGACATGATGCTCATCAGCGAATCTTCATCGTTGAGCGGGGTCTTGGAGCAATCGAAAGCACACAATAAACCATCGACGCTGGACGTGTACAGCTCGTGCCTTCGGCTCGGATGAAATCGAACCCGCGTCACAGCCTCGGAGTGCGCGTCCTGAAGGATGGCCACCGCCGATTCGCCGCCAGACGCAGCCATTCTTCTATCGTAAAAAGCCACGTGAGGACCGACAGCGGCGGCGACGAGGGCGTCACCGATAGCACCACCCAGAGTTGCGCTCTCCACTTCGCTCGCGCCGAACGGCGCGCGAAAGATGGCCGTCGGTCGAGACCCGTTCTCTCGCGCGTCGAATACGCGCGCCGTCCCGTCCCCGCACGCCAACACGAGGCTATTCGGATCGTTCACCGACCCAAACTCGCACTCGCGCACGTCCCCGCACCCCGAATCTAAGCGTAAGACGCTCGCCGCTCCACCTCGCTCGCGCTCTCGCGTCACCACGAAGACTGTGCCCGAAGAAGTCGCCACGCACGCCCGCGAGCCGTCGTGGTTCAGACTCGCGTGCGTGTTGTACGGAGCTCCATCGCTTCCGCTCGCCGTGCTCGTCGTGCTCGTCGCCGTCAACGCCGCCGCCGGCATCGCGCCCGACGTCGACGCCGAGGCGTGACCACCTAATCGAAGCGTCAACGCCTCGTCGTCGCGCATGGTTGGTTCCTCGTACCCGTCATTCTCAAACACATTCGGCGCCCCGCTGTCATCCACGAGGGCGTCACCACCGCCCGCGGCGCCGGCGCCGTTCGTCTCGGCGAACATTTTCCCAGACGCGCGCCGCCTAGTTTTAAACGTTCCGTCCAGACGAACGGACGGTCGATCGGCCGGACGAAGCGGGCGCGGTGTGGCGCCGCGCGCGGTGGCGGGCGAGGGAAAAAGTGCTCCGAGGCTGACGACGACGACGACGACGGACCGCGCGCCGTTGCGAGCGTGAAGAAAAACTAACGCCGCGCCCGGGTCGAGGTTCGTCGGACGGTCGGTCGGTCACACACGGTCGGTCGGTCGGTTGGTTTTGGGAAAAGAGCATATTCCGTTACGAGAGCGTGAAAAAAACAACGCCGACGGGTGCTGGCGAAGAGCGAGAAGGAAGAAGAAGAAACGCGCGCGCGCGCGACCGCACTCGTCGACGCGAGCGAACGTTTTTTGCGCGCGCGTCTCGAAAGAAAGAAAGAAACGACGACGACGATGTGGTCCGCGACACTGGCGTGGGAAAACTTGTGGGGCTCGAGTGAGGAGTTTCTTCAGCAGTTGGGCCCGCGGTACGTGTTTAACATTTTCCGCGTCCTCGTTTCCGTGTCCTCGGGACAGCGGTTGCGAGGCAAGTTTCCGCACCCGTTGTCCAGGTTTGTGTCGGCGTGGCAGATCTTGGCCGTGGCGCTGACGTTCGTGCCGCACGAATACGGTTTGTACGCGTACTCGAGCGGCATCATGGCGTTCACGTTTGGCGTCATGGTCTTCTGTCACCCGGGCGGTGCGGGCGTGAACGCGCTCTACTGCGCCTTCTCAAACTATTTCGCCTTCCTCGCGTGGCGCGGGCTCGGCGGGCTCGATCAGATGTGGCCGATGAATTCCATGGGTCAGTACGAGTTCCAAATGAAGTGCATGAACGCGGGCTTTGTCGTCGGCGTCGTAGAGGGCTACCAGCGCTGCAAGCGTTGGTACGTCGAGCTCATTGCGGCGCAGGACGCGTCGGAGGTTGAAAACATGAAGAAAATGAAAAAGGCAAAGTCTAAGAAGGATAAGTAATCGAGATGGGTGCGAGGACGGGCACGTGGTTCTATTATTTTCATTCTTCACAAGTCATCTTGGCGAGGTAAATTCTAAAAAACAAGTAGCGGTAATAATAATGGTTCCTAGACATTCATTCATTCAGTTTCACTTTGTATCGTTTTAAGACGCGTTATCCTTCTTGTCTTCGTCGGCGAGCGACTGCGAACTGTTACGTCTGTGAATGGACGCAGTCGTGGCTAGGTTGCGCAAAAAGTCTTCGTTGCGCTTGCTTCCGCTCCCACTCACGAGGGCGTTAAACTTGCCGCTCTTGTCCTTCAACAATTCATCCGGTTCGCCAAACTCGGCGAGTTCACCCTTGTCCAAGAAAGCCACCTTGTCGCTATCCATGATGGTGTTCAAGCGGTGCGCAATGGTGAGCGTGGTGCAGTGGCTGAAGGCTTCACGAACAGTCTTTTGAATGAGCGCGTCGCTGTCCATGTCGACGGAAGCCGTCGCCTCGTCCATCATCAAAACGCGAGATTGTCGAAGTAACGCTCGTCCCATGCACAGCAATTGACGCTGACCGAGAGAGAAGTTGGTACCGTTATCGATCACCTCCATGTCGAGACGCTTGACACCCTTTTCAACCATGGATCGGAGGCCAACCTTCTCGAGAACCTCCCACACGGCGTCATCCTTGTGCTCGTCAAACGGATCCAAGTTGGTTCGAATCGTGCCGGCAAACATGAACGGGTCTTGCGGAATCATCGCCATTTTCGACCTGAGATCGCGCAAGCCGAGCGTGCGGATATCGATTCCATCCAACCTCACTGTGCCAGAAGCTGGCTCGACGATGCGGAAGAGAGCCACAAACATGGACGATTTCCCGCTGCCAGTCCTGCCGCAGATGCCAATCTTCTCACCTGGGTTGACGGTGAAGGTTAAATTCTTCAAGACTAAAGGCAATCCGGGTCGGTAGCGCATGCTGAGGTTATCCACTTCGATTTTGCCCTTCTTCGGCCAATCCACCGGGATACCGAGCGCCACGTTCGCGTCCGTCTCGTGCGCGCCCTCAAGTTCCTTGTCCAAGTATTCGACGACGCGCTCGACGGCGTTCATCTTGGTTTCCAGCTCGCTCGCCATGTTGGTACCGTGTTCCATGTATTTGGTAACATCCAAGGCGTACACAAGCGTTAAACCTGCCAAGCCAGCGCTCACGTTGCCCTGGATAACGAGGAAGGTGGCACACGAAACGATGACACTGCCAATCAAGCGCAAGCGAATGGCGAGCCAAAGCGCCGCGAGTCGCTGGGTGACAAAGGCATCGGCATTCTTCTCCATCAGCCGGTAAGCCATGCTGGTAAAGTGTTCACCGACGCGGTAAGCGCGAATCGTCTCTACACCGTTCACCGCTTCACCGAGACCGCTGTAAATCGGAGAACGAGAGACGGATTCGATGCGCTGCAACTCCCGGCAGGCGGGAATGTAGAAGCGCTGAATGAGAATGTAAATGGTGATGATCGGAACGAGTGCCACGGTGAACCACTTGGTCGCCACGCACACAATCACCAAGGTGGTGATGATGTTTGTAATGCATCCCATAAACTGAACCACGATACCCGGCAGGATGATGTCAATCGTTTCGGTGTCTCTGCTGAAACGGTTAATGATGCGGCCACTGGGCGTCGTGTCGAAGAAGCTCATTGGCATCTTCATGACACGAAGAAGCAAGCTCTCATGCATCCACCTGCACGCGCGGCACAGGAAGAAGTACAAGATGAAACTTCTCACGAAGATGAAGATACCGTTTATGACAAAGATTCCAAAGTACATGGCCAGATACTCGTTGCTGTGCCATCCGAATCGATCGGTGGCCCACCAGGTGAGCCAGTAGTCGAGGAACGCCTTGGTACCATACTCGCAACCAAAGAAGAAAATGACAAACAAAAAGTTGTACTTGGTGCCCGTCGCCTGGAAGAGCTTGAGATAGACTCGCGCCCCGACGTTACCGAATGCTCTCTCTTCTTCCTTTGTGGTGTCGTCGTTCTTTGACGCCGACTTGACGGCGGTCGGGACGACGGCGCTGCTCGACGCATCCTTCTTCTTCTCTCTCTCATCACCATCTTCGCGGTCGATACCGTGGGTCTTCATGAGTTCGCTGAAAGCGCCCTTCTTCGCCATTAACGAGTTGTACGTGCCGATCTCTTGCATTTTGCTGTCCCCCAACACGATAACTTGGTCCGCCTTGGGCAAGTATTGCAGCGCGTTGGTGACGAGCACAATCGTCTTGTTCTTGAGCTCGCCAACCATCACCTCCTTGAAGAGAGCGGACCCTACGTGGTTATCGACAGCGCTCAACGGATCGTCGAAAATGTAAATGTCGCTCTCAGCGTAGAGAGCTCTGGCGATGGCGACGCGCTGCTTTTGACCACCAGAAAGCGTGACGCCGCGTTCGCCAATCGTCGTGGCGTCGCCTGCTGGCAAAATTTCCAAATCAGCCGCGAGTTGAGCAAGTCTCACAGCCTTTTCGTACTTGGCGCCGTCAAAGTCCTTACCGAACAAGATGTTCTCCTTGACGGTGGCGTTCAGAATCCAAGCCTGTTGCGCGCAGAACGACACGGTGCCGCTCACGCTCAGTTGGCCCGTCTTGCACGTGACAAACTGGTTCAAAGCGGAAGCGAGAGTCGACTTACCAGAGCCAACTGGACCGACAACCATCGTCAAAGAACCCGGTTTCAACTCGAAATCCAACCCCGAGAGCTCAAAAGGCTCTTCTTCCACGACGCTGACGTCGACAGTCGTTTCTTCGACGGTGACGACTGGTTCTTCCTTCTTTGGCTCAGCCGCCTTCTTGCCGCGGCGACCCGGCGGTCCCTTGGGCGCGTCTTCCTCCGGCTTCTTCGGTAAAGACGGCCAAGCGAAAGTCGCGTTTGAGCAAGTGATGGTACCCGGGTTGGAGAGATCCAACTTGTAATCGGTAGACTCGTCAGCATCCAGGAAGGAGGCCAAACGTTGAATGGCATTCAACGCATTGAGCAACGTGTTGAGCAAGAACGGTACGAGCACGAGAGGGAAGCGCAACATGTTGAATAACGCCAACGCGGTATAAGCCTTACTCGCGATGATGGCGTTACCCGCCAAGGAGTACGTACCGAGTGAGCAAACAGCGATGAACACTGGGGTGCTGAAGAGAGCGACGCCAAACAGGGCACCAACCTTTTGAGACTTCCACACCAACCCGACTTCGCGCTCGCGAATGGCGCGCACGCGCTGTGCAAACGTGCTTTCCCATGCATAGTACTTGATGACGCGCATCCCATTGATGACTTCGCTGAGAATGTTGATGCGCTCGTCCGCGCACTTTGTCAAGCCCCGACGAATCTTGAACAGGGTCATAGCCACGAAAAAGGTGAACGGTGCGGCGACGATGATGCAGGCAAAGCCGATAAAGGCGCTCCACTGAATCACGTCGTAAAGCAACACAAAGGATGCGACGATGAAAATTGGCGCAGCCCAGAGGTTGTGAATCATGGCGAAGAGCTCTTGAAGCTTGTTGACATCGTTCGACATCAAAGTGACAATGCGACCAGTGGATTCGGCTTGGAGGCCCTTTGGCGAAAGTCTCAAAACCTTTCTGTACAAGGCACACATGAGACTGTTCCGTACGGAGATGCCAACCTTTTGCAGGGCGAATTCTTGGTGCGCGGCACAAAAGTTTTGCAAAATGGACGCAACGGCGAGAATGATTGCAAACTCGTACAGTCTACCTCTCGACGTGCAACCAGCCACCTCGGCGTCGATGCCCGCCGCGGCGGCAAATTTACGACACTCGATGCCTCCAATGATTTCACGAAGCAACAAGGGCCCCGCGAAGAGTGATCCTTGCGCGATGGCAAACAAAAAGCCCGTCCAAACAAATGTGAACTTGTGACGCGCAAGAAGCGCTCGAACGAGGTTCGGCTTGGGCTTCTTACGCTCCTCAGCCCAGTCTTCGTCGAAAAGGGCGCTCAGCTGCGAAGGGAGAAATACAAACACAAAAAGTCCACCGTGTCAGTACGTTTAACATTCCATCCAAGTGTTCGCGGTAGACGGCTCGCATCCAATGGGTCGTTCTTCTCTGTCTTTGTGACTCGCGCGGCGCGTAACGTACCCTTTCGCTGTCCAGACGGTCCAAGTGACACAGGTCCGTCGGCTCCAGTCGTCGAACGGTTCCCTCGGCGATGAGCGGGGTCACCTGAGCGAAGAATAAAGCCTTGATCGGGTTCTTCTTCGTCCAGTCCACCGGAGCCTTCGGGACGATCGACTCGACATCCTTGACGGTGGCACCTGACGTCACGTCGGCATCTTCACCTTTGCCGGCAGCCGTCGACGTCATCGTTTTTCGAAACGTCGTTCGGGAGACGCGACGCAGAGACGATGACGCGAGAACCTCGACGGTTTTCAGAGAGGCTCAACAGAGGAACGTCGGTGCGTCCGTCGGTGCGTCCGTAGAAACGTCGTCGCGTCGTTGACTGTCGCGCGAGCAGGTGCTTGTCGGGTCGGTCTTCTTTCGTAAAGTTTCGTCTTCTGTTCGGCATGGGTTGTATGGGTATACACGATACGGTGGTCAACTACTACATTTTTAGGAATTCTGCGCGTTCAATCGACTCGACATCTCCGTCCATACGTCCCCGTCGATGGCGAGCGATGCGTTTCTATCGTTTTTCATCGCATTCGCGGCTTCGCATGCCGCAGTGCGAACAGCCAACGGAGGAAGCGGAAAATCGTCGGCGGAGTTCACCGCATTGTCTCCCACCGGCTTCCGTTGCAGCCTGGATTCTTCGAGGAGAGCGCGCTCTCGAGCGAGCATCGCCTCCACTTCGTCGTCTGGATCTTCATCATCGTCGTCGTCGCTACCGCTATCGTTTGAACGCGTCGACACGTGCATCGCGTCCACGTTTGCCTCCGTCTCGTCGTCGGATTCCGCCTCGGGACAAAGGAGTAAATATTGCCTGTCCTCTTCGTCTTCACCAGCAAAAAAGGCGTCGTAAATCGAAAAGCCGTCGAGGTCGAAGACGTCATTCTCGGCAAACTTTTCAGCCTTGACCAATCCCTCGTAACCGTGCTCGCGATAGATGCGAAACTTCTCGGCATCTTTGAACACGATGAAAGCGACACCCAATCGTTGAAGCTTTCTGCACGCCGCCGCCGCCTTTGTGGAACCTCGGTCGATCTGGGACTCGTAAGTCCCCCTGTCTTCACCCAAGTCGTCCATAGTCTGGATGACGATGTGTTCACCTTCGACAACGAGAGGTCCAGTGTTGCGCTGCTTATCCCACTCTCTTCCAGGTATAACGCGTTTGGAGATGCTCACGCACGTCGAACAATAGTCTCTGCCTCCGAACTCTCCTTCTTCGTTCGATCTGTACCACCTGCCGAACCGAAGCACGCACTGACACTCATCGCAAAAACCACATCGGTTGGAGAAGGTGGATGCGTCGCGCGAACGTGTGGTGAAGAGATTATCCGGATGCCATTTCGCACTCTCTCTGTGGTAGCACGCCCGCGCTCGAGTCGCGCCGCCAGCGTACTCACCATTCTCTCTCTTTGCAATCTTAAGCTCGGCGTACAAATCAAAGGGCGCGCCGCGCATGTCTTCGTATCCAAACATCTCCGCCCATCTCTGCGTGTCTTCATCTTCGTCGCTATCGTCAACATTGTCACCCGTCTTCAACCTCTTTCCTCCAGCCGTCGGCGCCCCTGCGGCTGTTGTGGACGTCACTCTCCTTCTCTCTGCCACGTCCTCATCATCCTCATCGTCGTGCGTCCCGCTCCGTCCTCGTCTCCACACGACTACGCCTCGTTTACCTCCGTTCCCATCCAAATCTACGCTGCGCGCTTTGAGTCCTCGTCGTCGCGCCTCTTCGTGCAGTCCTCTCCTGGTAATCGCCGTCAACGGCCGCCCGTCGTAGTCGCTCTCGAACCGCACCTCCTCGACGTCGTCATCGGCGATGAAGGCGTCGACGTGGTGTCTCGCCCACTCCAGCACGATTCTCGGGACATCCTTGTCCGATTGCGGCACGGCGCTCGGCCGCGTCGGCATCACCCGAAACAGCGGCGCTCGTAGTGAGGTTGAAGGTTGGAAATTACAAAGAGTCTACTCTTTGACGCGCGTTGTGTTTTGTGTTTTGTGTGATGTTCAACTTACATAAAATGCAGAGCTTTGGTCTCAGTTATCGTTGACGAAAGCGATGCCCTTGTCGATGCTGCTCTTGAGTTCAACCTTGAGCTTGGCCAACCACTCGGCTTCGTAGTCGGTAATGTCGCCGATGGGCATGACCTCTTCGGCGCCGTTCGGTCCAAGACGCACCTTGGTGGCAAAGTACGGCAATTCGGTGGCGCTGGACGCGACAAAGGTGCACTCGTACACGTCCGGTTCGCCGCTTAAACCACGCAAGCACGCTTCCGCCATTCTTGCGGCGGCGTACGCCATGGAGAGCGTCGCCGATCCAGCCCCAGCCTTGGCTTCGACGACTTCAGTTCCGGCGTTCTGGATGCGAACGGTGAGCTTTTCACGTTCGTCGGCGGAAAACTCGCAGCTCGGGTAGGTTTGGCTGAGAAGCGGCAAAATAGTAATGCCAGCGTGGCCACCGATGACGGGCACGTCAACCTCGTTGACGTCCAAGTCCTTGGCTTCGGAGACAAACGTGTTCGCGCGAACAATGTCGAGCGTCGTGACGCCGAAAATCTTCTTCGGATCGTAGCATCCCGCCTTTTTGAACACTTCACTCGCAATCGGCACGGTGGAGTTGACCGGGTTGGAAATGATGTTGATGAGCGCGTTCGGGCAAGCCTTGGTGCACGCTTGGCACAAATCGCGAACGATACCGGCGTTGATGGAGAACAAGTCGTCGCGCGTCATACCCGGCTTGCGCGGGACGCCAGCAGGGATGATGACGAGATCCGCGCCCTTGAGCGCATCCTCGAGCTGTTCAGCGCCCATGAAACCGCGCACCTTGCACGTGGTGTTCGTGTGCGACAAATCCGCGGCGACACCCGGGGTGTTGGCCAAGTCATACAATCGCAAATCGGAGATGAGCGGGTTCATCTTGAGAAGGAGAGACAGGGATTGACCGATGCCTCCCGCCGCGCCGAGCACGGTGACGGAGTACTCGCTCTTGGTGACGAACGCCTTGGCGCTGCGCGCGGAACGCGCGCGGACGTTAGATCCCTTGTTGAAGCTACGCTTCACCGATCGCTTGCTGGAAAAAGAGCAAACGCCGGCGGCACCGCTTTGCGCGGTAGTCATCGTGGTCATCATCATCATCGTCGTCGTCGTGCTTTCTCTCGTGTAGAGTCAAGTAATCTAATCTTCGAGACGCGCGTAGTGCGAGCTCGACTGCCGCCGGGTGGGTGGATGCGAACGAAGAAAAGAAAGGGTGGATCCTTCTTCCAAGCCGCGTCGATGCGTTGGAAAGTGACGTCGGTTCGATCGCGCGCATCCAACAAACAAACAAACAAACAATCGTATCGACAGAGCTGTGCGATCGGATCGTCCGTCTCTCTCCGTTTGCCGCGAAATGAGCATCGTATTCGAGTACTTTTTAGAAGCGGTGTTGGACGACTGAAGGTGGACTGGGTGAAGTGCGAACGAAACGACGCGACGAGGAGAAGGACAACGACGAGCGGTGGTCACTGTTCGTCGCCCGCGCACGAGCACGGGACGCGAGCGCGAGCGCGGGCGCGGGCGCATGTCGTCTTCGTCGTCCTCATACGTGTGTGACCCAACCGGTACGAGCTTTCCAGCGACTGGAAGATTCAGCTACTACACGTGTGAGTGTGAAAGTCATGCAAGTCTCGCGACGGTAAACCTCTACGACGGTACCGGTGCGAGCCATTCGCGCACGGTGACGAGCTGTCAGGGGGAAGCGAACCTCGTGATGGGTGACGTCCACGGAGCGCTGGGATATCCAGGAAATCCGCATAACTACTTTTGGTACACAGAAAATCAAGCTCTGACCGACGCGTTTATCGGTCAGAGCTACGGTGTAAACCTTGGCGCTTCGGATAGTCAGGCGGTGCGAATGGAGTGCTTGGGGGGCGTGTGCGTTCCTACTGGACAATACTACTACGGCTACGCGCTGTACAACTCGGGTGCGCAGAACTCGCCGTTTCTATTTCAGAGCGGCTATCAAACCGGAACGGTGACCCACATGCGTGGTAACTTTCAATGTTGCGGTTTCCTGTCGTCGTCGACCACCGGTAGCGTTACAAACGCAACCTCAACGTCAGAATCTGGTATGAGCGCGGCGGAGATGGACAAGATTGACGTTTCACTAGCTATGAGCGCCGTTTCGCTCGCTCTGTCGATAATCGTCACTGTATTGTTCGTAATTCAGGCGTGTCGTCGACCTCGCGCACCGAGGCCAATCTTCGTGCAACCGCAACCATATATGTACAAGTGACCGCCGTAGCTTTCTCATTCTAGCACTAGGTACCGGCAAGTTCGCATCGTATCACCACATGCCTTCCTAACGCTCTACAAGCAGCGCTTTCGTGTATGCCATCGACACGACGCGCGTGGAGACAAGATCAGCGAAGACGCATACGAGCAAGAGCCACGCCCCGAGCCCGAGTCGACTGTCAACGTCGAAGCACAAGTCATGTCCGCGGTATAATGGTCCCGAGACCAGTTGTTCGAGCACATCGTTTATCGACTGACAGTTGTTGCCAATCATAAAGCCGAGAAACTGTCGAATTTGTGCGATGACGGCAACAAACGACAAAACCATGACGTCCAACGCGCTCCACGCCTCAATAAAATCTTTCCCAAACCACACCGCTTCGTATTCGTTCCTCCGTAACGGAAGCAACCACAAGACGAGCATCATCACACGTCGCACCAGCGGCATTGCAAAAGTGAAGAGTAACAGCACCCACTCCAGCAACTGCGACATCGATCTACTCAGCTCGGGCGATGCGTCTCGCACTTGTCGCGCGACGCCGTGCAGAGAAATCGTACGCGTCGAAGATTCCTCGCCGAGCGCAGCGCCTGCAACCCCAAGAAACGTAAACTCGATGCTCGTCGCGAAGAAAGCGTAGACAAATGTGGCGACGTTTGCGACAAGCAGCATCGTCACGACGACGACTGTTGCCCACGAAACTTTGTCGCGCATCGCGTCGCATCGCCACACCGCTTTCCGTTCCTCGTCTTCGCACTCTTCCTCTCGTTCCGCCTCCAATTTGATGTCAAGCTTATGGTACACCATCGTCGCGTGTCCAATACACATGCTCAACATGGTGGCGAAAAGGAAAACAAAAAATCCCCGCGCTGGTTGAACGGAAACTGTGAGTGCGCCAGAGTCCCCAGAGGTCGGATCTACCGCCGAAATCTCGAAATGGAAGAGAATCATGAAGAGCATCATCACAAAGCAATCGACGAGAGACCATTTTCCGAACGCGTCCAGGCGTCGAAGAATAACTTCGCGTTGAGCGACGCCAACGGGCGCGCTCCAGCTGTACCACGACATGCCGAGCTTGACGTACGGCCAGACGCCTGAAAACAAAAAGATGAAACACGCCAAGGCATAAACGCGCGCGTTCCACATGTTCCCAACCGTGTCTATCAGTGAAAATGTGAAAACTCCTGGTAAAAAGACGTCGACGAGACTCGCACTTGCGTCATCATCCTCAACAAACTTTTGCGCGCGCACATTTAACGTCGCGCCGACGCTGAGATTGGATGATAGAAACAGCATGATTGCCATCCCGTTCAAAATTGCAACGCCGTATTTGCTCGTCCGAGGCACGGCCTGCGAATTCATGAGCGGTGAAGTGCGGTCGCGTTGAAGCGCCTCTTCGTCGATGACAATGTCACCTTCTTCGTTCACCTCGGCGTCACCGAGCAAACTTTCAGTAATCATGCTCGTGTCGTCTTCCGCCACGTCACCGCGGCGGATAGCCGAGTGAAACAACGCGCGTGAGTAATTTCGTCGCGCTGATGAGGGCTGTGGTGTCGTCTCCTGCAGGTTATCAGAATCGTACCCGTCATGATCGTCGTCCATTGCATCTACAGCAACGTCGCATGTCGACTTGGACACGGCGATGATTCGTAATTTCACCCACTTGTAGCACCACTTGCCAAGCTTGCCAATCGCTATCGCAAACGCAAAGTAGCCAAAGAAGACGAGCACGAACATCTGCGCAGCGACGACGGCTGCAGACAAAAGAATAACTGACAATGCGCGTTTGAAGGCAGCAAATCTTTCACTCGCGCGCGATACGCGCGGACACCCGTCTCCCGACTGCAACTTGTGCAAACGCTTTTGTAACGTCGCATCGAGCGCGTTTCGGACCGAAGACTCGAGCTGATGCGCGATGATGAGATGCAGCGCATCCGACAGTTTCTCCGTGACGACTCTGGAAAGCTTCGTGATGAGCGCATCCAAACTTGCCTCGAGTGAGTCTTCGCTCTCGTCCACCGGCTTGTTCACGCGCCAAGGAGTGATGACAATCGCCCCAGCGCTGCCGTCCCAAGTCAGCGAGCGCAATCGTACGTCACGCACGACATTGCTCAGACACGCCACATTCGCCCGTCGAGTGCCTCGTAACTGCGACAGCGCTTCTTCATCCACGGCTAACCCAACGTTCAACTCAAACTCGGGATCACGAAGCTCAAAACTCGCAATCAAAGGTTCTAAATAGGGATCGAGAGCAATATTTGTGGGTAAAATGTCCAACACTCCACTGACGTTGAACAAGACACGCTCCCAACCAATCCGAAAGCCGAGCTGAGTGTCCTTCAAGGTTGAGTTGTCAGCCATCGGTGCTACCGTCGGCCCAGCGAGCGTCTTTGCTGAGTCTAATCCTATGAGTTTCATATCGTACACGACAAAGGTGGCGCTCTCAATCGTCGAGCTCACTGCGCTCAGAATGTCTGAATCGAGCCCTACACTGAGCTTTGGAAGCGAAGTCTTTTGGTCAAATAACCACACTGGCGGCACGCGCACGACCCGTGCGTTGTACTGATGATTCTTCTCGTTTTGATCCTCTATCCATCGCGCGAAAGCGCTCAGAGATCTCGGTCCCTGCGCGCCTATGTATGATGCCGACATGAAATTCAGCCACTCGACTAAACCGCTCTTCGCCAAGTCTGCGACGCCACTCGAGGCGTTGTACTCTGGAAACGGTGTCGGCGCTACGGGTGCAAATAAACCTGCGATCGCGCGCTCGTCGCGCGCGAGTGCGCCGTCTTCCCACTTCTGACCCTTGGCGACGCCGCTAAACTTTTCCAAGGCCTCTGTCGCGGCGGAGCACGTAAGACTTGACAACGTTCGTCCTAACTCGCGGCGAATCGCCGGTGCCGCGGCGTTCAAGACGCTCGCAAACTTTCCACCGGTAAAAGATAACTCATCCACCACGAGATCAGCCTCACACTCACTCAGAAGCACCGATCGAGGCAGCGTCGGTTGCGCGGTCGAGGAGGTTGACTCAGCCACGTCCACTTCTAGCGCCGCTCTAACCGTCGAGCGCGAAATCTTCGCCGACGCGTCTCCTCGAGCCTTGTTTCCTATCCTATCTGTCACTTCCCATCCGAGCGCACAATCGAGACTCACGTCTCTCGCCGTGGCTTGTACATCTCCCGGTCCGCTCGCGCTCGTTTGGGACAACCGCGAAAACGCATCGAGCTCGCCCACCGTGAGATTCGTGCATTCCATCGTCTCGAGCGCGACGTCGACACCCGCGTACGGGACGACGAACCGCTGCGAAGGGATACTAAACCTAAACTTTGCCAGCCACGCCGACAATCGCGAAAACCGAGAGTCTTCCCCGTCCTCATTGTGCGATGCCGTTGCTGGTCGTCTTCCGTTCAACGAACCGTACGCCTCATCGACGAAACCGAGAACGACGACGACGCCGACGAGGAGGAGCAAAAGGACGGTGCCCCGTGGGTCGTGGTGAAAGGGGCGTCCTCGTGAACGATCACCAAGTCGTCGACGTCGACGTCGACGACGACGACGCGGCATCCTTCCGACGAGAGGTGCCCCAGTGTCGAGTGCCGAGCGCCTCCCTCTGAGGTGAGGTCACAAAAGAGCGAGTGCGAATCATTCATCTGCAAGACTGATGACCAACACGACAACTTCACAGCATGGCGCCGTCGAGTGAGGATGACGAGGATGGACGACCGACGTCGTCATTAGGAACGTCGACGTCGACTTCGACGCCTCGACCCCTTCGCATCGTCGAGGCGTTGACACCCGTCGAGCACTACGCGCGAGTGATTCGAGGAGGCACGTGTCTGACGAAGAAGGGGGAAGATGAATCGGTACGGTTTCAAAGTCGTCGCGGTGGAGAGAAGCTGGTTCGCACGCGAGAGAGAGAGGCGATAGAGAGAGATAACGGACGTCGTGCGACGCGCATGTTCATTTCTCGCGGAGGCCGAGAGGCTTTGGCGACCGTGCGCGCGCTGTCTGCGCAGCAACAGCAGCAGCGGCGCCGGCAGCAGCCATCATTGCTGTTTGCGCTGCCTCTCGCAAGGCGAGACGTCGACGCGGTCCTCTGCACCATGCTCTCGGGCGTGACACTGGAAGACTTGGACGTTGCGCTGGCGATGGAGAGACAGGTATTTATCGCGAACGCGTCCAATCCGGCATCCGAAACGACGATCGCGACTCGACGTAACCAGCCGAACTACGGAGCTCTGAAAACGAAGCAAAGAAGTACGGTAGAGTCCATGAGACGGTCGCTCGCGTACGCGCGCGCTTTCGCTCGCGCATCGCGGTTCCCTTTGGCTGAACCAAACGGCTCTCCTGCAACATGCGCGCAAGCGAGAGAGACGCACAAGCAAAAAGCTGTCAATCTTACAAGGCTCGAGAGAAGAATGGAGAGAAGCGTAAATGTCGCCGCGACGTTGAAGACAAATGTAAGCCAAGTCGCCGTAGCTAGCGACACCGGGTCTCCACTCGCGCTACCCACGTCTTCACCGCAGGTCAACGTTTCTAGAAAGCGCACCGCACCGGCTATATCGCCGATGTCGAAGCGTGCGCGAAGAAATAGAGACGAACCCCTTGTTCTCAAGCTCCGAGAACCAAAGTTGCAGCTGCTCGGCTCGAAGAGAATCGAGACGTTTGGCCGCGACGTGACGAACGCGACGAGCGCACAAACGCGACGCGTCGTCGAAAGTGTTTCAAAAGCTGCGTCGACGCTTGTTCGTCGAAATTTCATGAGTTCAGCCGTCAAGGCACGCGACCAAAGGACAGCGACGACGAACGATGTGTCTGTGAGAAAGTTTAGGCTTCCCCGATGATGATGATGATGATGATGATGATGTAATGATACAGTCATTATCAATCCCAGCGCCCGATTGATCCGAGCCGGCCAAGTCAATGAAGTCGACTTCACTCGCTCAACTCGCAGTTGGGAGTGGTCATCACGACGCCAACGTCGACAGAGACTTGATATTTCTAGTAACTACCCCAAGCAGGAGCATGAGTAGTCGAAGCAAATGTTGCGTCCGCCTTTTTCTGAGAGCTCGTGCTCTCGACGACGCGTTTCCCGTCGACGCGCTCGGTTCCACGACGCGCTCGTCCACCGCGATCGACGACGCGTGACTTTTTCAACGTCAAAACGTACGTCTCCGCGTCGTGGAACCGAGCGCGCGACGCCGGAACCATTATTATTTTTGAACCCCGTCGACGCGCGCGGCGAACGTGATGATGAATGATGAGTGATGACGACGACGACGATTACGACGCAAACGAACGCACACTTTCACGGTGGAGGGCGCGAATATCGCGAGAAAAACACATTGCGATCATCGGCACGCGTTCGGTGGAACCGCGGTTTACGAATCCATGCGTCGTTCGATGGACGCGCGACGCAACGAATCGAATGGAATCGTCACGAGAGACGACGCACACAGAGCTTGAATGCGCGTACTGAGTGGGTAAAGTACACGTACCTTTCTTATACTACATGCACGACGGCGGGTGTTTTCATTAAATCACGTAATAATCATCCTTCAATCTGCTCTTCGGTGTCTTTTCAGACTCAAAGGGCATCGTGAAGCGCTACAAGGGCGCCCGACCGTCGGGCTCGTTCACCCCTTCCACGCGCTGTCCGTCTCTTCTGAACTTTTGATCTTTTTTTGTGCTGCTGTTTGATTGTTTCGCTCTCCCCTCTTTGTCAAACGGTAGGGAGAGTGGAGCGGCTCGCCCTCACACTTGATTGGCGACGACGACGACGCGTTGCGGTTGCGGTTGGTCTTGCATCGCGTACGTCAAACTCGGGTGGTACTTGGGTCCCGAGCAGCAGAGCTTTTGAATCAAGAAAAAGATGGAGGTGACGGTGGAAATGGCCAGGGCGACGCCAGCGAGGGCGATGCCCCACTCTGGGAAGTCAGAACCAGAAGAACCAGAAAGGCCGCCTGATCCATTCGAACCGTCTGATCCATTCGTACCGTTGACGACGTGTTCTGGTCGTAAAATCCAAGCGCTCGGTGGACCAAAGGTATCAAAATCGTGACGGTCATCGTGATGATAGTCGAAATCGTAATCATCGTAATCAGAGTTGCTCATGACCGGTATACGACGATACTTGGCCAGCCAAGCCGTCGCTCCAAGGAACATGTTTTCGATTGCCTTTCGTCGACCATCATCGTGATCAGGATCGTCGTCGAACTGTTCTGTGATGGCGGTCGTTTTCCAGTCGAGAATGTTTGCATCGAAAGAAACAGCATGCTTAAACATTTCTCCCATTTTTTCAACGGAGCTCACGTCCCAGCGAGAAATATCTTGGTTGAATGCACGAGCGTTGTGGAACATGATACCCATGTCCGTCACGCTGCCCACGTCCCAGTTGCCGATGTCTTGGTTGAACGCTTGAGCGTTTATAAACATCCACGCCATGTTTGTCACGCCGCTTACGTCCCAGTCCCGTATCGAGACTCCGTTGTTATCGACGCACGACGCCCCGGTCGCGTCCAAGCTCAAGCAATAGTTGATCTGACCCTTGAGTTTGGACTTTTCTGTGAACGGAGATTCGAATGGAGCACATTCAGTCCGAGCAGACGGGGGTCCGCTGGTGTCTGCTACATTGTTGGGTTTGAAACAGAACGTACCAGACTCAGTAAACATGCTCACGCTGGACTGCAACGCGGGAGTGTTCCATCCGCTGAGGTCTTGGCCGAAAGAGTAAGCGTCGTTGAACATGCCGTCCATATCTGTCACGCTCGCAAAGTCCCAGTTACCGATGTCTTGGTTGAAAGAGTAAGCGTCGTCGAACATGTAAGACATATCTGTCACGCTCGCAACGTTCCAGTTACCAATGTCTTGGTTGAAAGAGTAAGCTTCGTCGAACATGCTGTTCATATCTGTCACGCTCGCAACGTTCCAGTTACCGATGTCTTGGTTGAAAGAGTAAGCGTAGTTGAACATGTAAGACATATCTGTCACGCTCGCAACGTTCCAGTTACCGATGTCTTGGTTGAACGCGTGAGCGCGCGTAAACATGCCTGTCATGTCCGTCACGCTCGCAACGTTCCAGTTACCGATGTCTTGGTTGAAAGATTTTTTGCCGTAGAACAACTGAAACATGACTGTCACGCCGCTCACGTCCCAGTCCGAGATGAAGTAGCAGTCAGATCCGGCTGACGAGCACTCAGTCGTCCCATCGCCTTTAAGGAAACAGTCCGAACCCGAGGCGTCTTTGCCATTCGACGAGAGACAGGCATCCACCGCGGCCTTCAAGGCGGTTAAAGAACCAAACGCGGGCGCCAGGGCGTCAGACCCAACCGCCGAGACGGCGGCACCGAGCGCCAAGGCCACGACGCACAGACGCGCGTTGAATGTTTGCATATTTTTTCGTTTCAAGTTTTCGAGCTTTCCGTCGTCGACGCCTTCGAACACCGCGCGCCGGTCGCGTCGAGCGAGATCTTCTGACGATCTCCGACGTCCACTCGTCGATCGAAAGACGCGTGAGATTGATGGCTGATCAGTGATGAGAGCGGCTCTCGTCGAGAAGCTCATACTGAAGGCACAAATTATCCAGCGAGACGAAAAGACGCGCAAACGCGTAAACGCGCACTAAAATGAACGAAACGCGATCGGTCGGTCG
>Ga0255778_10000195_pt1 | contig 55508 bp, 36 predicted proteins | sample 071ome_31_FD_179976 | JGI IMG/M metagenome (GOLD analysis project Ga0255778, IMG submission 179976) | Coastal salt marsh microbial communities from the Groves Creek Marsh, Skidaway Island, Georgia - 071405CT metaG (version 2) | ecosystem: Environmental > Aquatic > Marine > Intertidal zone >...
TGTTAGCACGGGCTCTTTGCCTTCAAGCTCTGCGAGCTTAACAGCATTAATTAGTGTTTCATCAAAGATCAAGAATTCACATTCAAATTCACGTCTGAACCGTTCTTCACCAATTTTTGCCTTTTCGACTCTTGCCCATTCATCATCTCTATCAGGATGTTCACTCCAATGAGCAAAATATGAACCAAACCCGTTAACACCGACCTTTTGTTCGTTTCCGTGTTCATCAAATTTTTTATTTGCTTCAGTCCAAATCATAGCAAACTGGTCTTCGTCACTGTTTGGTGTTGAAGTAATAATACATTTACCACCTGTTGCTAGTGTAGGTGATAACGCAGTCCAAAATTCCTTGGCTTTTTCTGGTGGTTGTACGAAAGCAAACTCGTCACAGTATATTAATGAAAGAGATTTACCACGTCCAGTGTTCTCTGTTGTGGTTGTTGCTTGTATTCTTGCTCCATTGTCATATTCAATGGTATTTCTATTGTAACTGTACACACCAGCACGAACAAAATCAGGTAAGTTTTCATAACCAAAGCGATATCTATCCATAATATCTTTGGCACCTTCATATTTGTGTGCGGCAATAAGAACTTGACAGTCTGGAACAAACATTGTGTACCATAAAAGATAAGCAACAGCACAAGTTGTCTTACCCATCTGTCTTGGAAGCATAGCAATACACTGTTTGTTTTCAGTATATGCGTCTAAAAGTCTTTCTTGATATTCATAAGGTTGAAAAGGAATAGAACCTTTTACAGGATGTTGAATCTGTATGAAGTTTCTTGCGAAATAGAGTGGACCTGTAATAGGATCCATACACTTTTCTAAGTGTTCTACTTCTTCTAGTGTGTATTTTTGCTTTTTATGTGCCTTTTTAATTAAGACACCATCTAAACTCTTTGCCATAACAATATTTAACCAAAAAAATAGGGCCTTGCGGCCCTATTGGATTTAGTATTATTGCTTTTTAGCTTCTTCTAGTGCTTTTAGCAAGCCTTCTTTAATTTTACCACGTAATTCTTGTTCGGATTCCATAGCTCTTGGGTTATCTCCTCCAGCAGTAGCAGGATATGCTCCTTTACGCTTGTGAAGATCGTCGCCACCTGATGTTACAGCATCAATATCATCGTATTCTGGATCAGGTTCGTTATCCCATGCTTCTTCTTCTTTATCCATTTTCTTTTCATCACTGCTAGGACCAAAAGTTTTATGTGTTAACTTGTCTAAATCAGTATGAAACTCATCTTCTTGATCTTTACTTGCGCCTTCGTCGTCGTTATCCATGCCATCTTTTTCGATTGGGAGTTTAATCATTGGTGGCATAGCCATTTTCGGCTCAGCTGGTTCATCACTAGGCATCATATCTGGATTAACTTTCTGGAATAACTTCATTATTCCTTCAATGTTATCCATGCCTTGAGCATTCATACTAACATTCATTGTTGGCTCTGGTGTTTCTGGTTTATCCATAGCCGGTGCTGGCATTGGATCGCCGCAAGCCTCATCTGTTTTAGTATCAAGTTCTCTAATTTTTTGATACAAATCTCTAAAATCCATAATTAACTCCCCATGGCGCTTTTAACGCCTGCTTTATCTTGTTTCTGTGGTTTTTCCATTTTGTAATCGGTTTCTTTTACTCTTTCTTTAGATGCTTTTTGAAGATCTTTTAAGAAAGACTTATTGAAATCATCCCCAAAATAGTCCTTTGCTTTTACTTTTTCACTGTCCTTGTAGTTAGGATCATCTAGTACTGCTTTTCCTGAAGGTTCATCCATTGCTGAACTTTCTTGTGCTTCATATGGGTCATTAACATTGCGTACTCTAAAGTGTGAGTACTCCATTCCCATATTATTTTTAATCGCTACTGAAATTTCCTGCGGAGTAACTGGATATTCACAGGTATTTTCAAAAACTGTAACTTCCATATTTTCTAAATCCGGAAAATCTTTGACTTGTTTTTGAATAGGTGAATTTCCTACTTTTTTAACACCCTGACATCCGTATCTGCTAAGAGAAGCATGAAGTTTCTCTTCAAATGATTCTGGAATCTCACCTGCAACTTTAATTCTAAAATTGTAGGTCTTCTTTGATTCTGTTAGATATTCTTTTAACGATTTCATACTCATATTTATTCCTCTCCGCGCAATTTCTTCAGTAATTCGTTGCGATCTGTTACTACAAAACCCTGCCCATTCATGATATCTTCGGCATCTGGGTTACGATCCTGGTCAATTTTCAACTTTTTAAGTTTCAAATCAACTGCTTTCAGTTTTTTATCAATTTTAGTGGCCTTAGCATCTATAGCATTCTTTAACATACTGCCTGCTACTTCAAAAATACGTCCACTATAGCGTACTTCAACATTCATGCCCAAATCCATAAGCTCATCGTACGCATTTTCTGCTTTTTGAGCTAGATTATCAAGCTCGTTATCATTTAAACTATCTAATTCATCAATTTTTGGTAAAGTACCAGCAATAGTATCTACTTCTCTATAGCTTCTTTCCAAAGATCTTACTTCATCCTTAGTAATAGCATCATCTTCGACAGTTTTAACCTCAGATTTTGCTTTTTCATCTTCTAAATTAAATAGTTCTTCGAGTTTCTTGGTCATACTGTACTTATCTTCGTTTGTTACCTTGGTGAAAAATATCATCTTCGTTTATTATACGAAATTTTAGCTGATTTTGCTTACACCAAGCATTTGCGGCTTCCCATTTAGCCATATTTTTAATATACTGTTCTTGATTGTATCTACTTTTACCTACACGCTCACTAAATTGTTGATTTGCTGGTTTTACTTCAACTACTTCTGCTTTCTTTTTACCATTTTTATCTTTATACACAATAAAAAAGTCCGGAACGTATATAGTGTACTTACCTGTTAATGGATCTTGGTAAGGAATTTGTATACTTTCACTAGCCCAGTTTTCAACACCGGCGTGTTCGTCGAGCATTCGCATAAAAACAAATTCCCAACTGCTTCTTGCCAATGGGGATTTCTTCCCGATGTACTTTGCGGGATTCTTCATATTGAATTTTCCCTGAGCAAATTTAGGCAAGTATAATTCTCTCTTGTTCTTCGTTTCTAACTTTTGTTACTCTAAATCCTAACAAAGAAGTTGGAAATCTATTTTCATTTAAAATATCTCCAACTAGTGAAGATAGTTGTAATGACTGTAAACCTTCTAAAGAATCTAATAATTGATATACGGGAATGTTATCAAGTTTTGCTTGTTTTAAAAGAATAACTCCTGTAACAACAGCGGCTTGTTCAGCAAATCCTTTACCTTTTAAAAAACCAATAGTAGCATCAACATCTTCTGCTCTAAATTCTAGACCTTGTTGTCCATATTGATTAAAGTATAAAAGAGATCTTAGAGCACTGTCTTGTGATTTAGTAGTTGCTGAGGCCGGTAAGTTTGAGTATGTAGATTTTTCAGCCATTCTATTTTATTCCTGTCACTGTTCCAAATCTTCCGAAACTAATTCCTGGAAGACCGCTTGTAATATTTGCTGTTCTATTTGGTGTTAGTGTTAAGTTAAGAGCTTCTTGTGTAAGTGTTTCGCTTGATATATTATCTAAATTTTTAGCAAAGTTAATTGCTCCTATTGCGGCAGTCAACGCACTGACAGATGTTGCTCCTCTGTCTTGAAAATTGTCACCAAAGATTGTTTTAGCTCCTGATAATTCACCACTACCGTCACCTGATAGTATTCCTCCAGGTCCAAACAAACTTGCTGTTCCTCCGCCAAGCACACTTAATGGGCTAGGAACTTTGTCGTAATGTAAATTACCAAAATTAATTGGTTCTTCAGCATTGTTTGTATCAATTCTTCCGGCTCCGTATATAACACTTTCGTAGCCAAGGTTCATTGTTGCTTGAACAGTTCCGCCACTTTCAGCATAACTTACATCGCCGTGATCCCAAGTTCTAATATGCGGATTGATTAATTTATAACTATGAAATCTTTTCTTTGACATAGTGTAAATTGTAATACTTCTAAAGAAAGGATCTTGAACTCTATCTGAATCTAAACCGTAACGATAACCTCCACTTTCAGCACTGTATACTACTCCCCCACCGTTATAAGGTCCTGCTCCTGATTGACGACCAGTTGCTGATCCGCCTAAAATATCCCAAGCACCGGGTACTTGTTCTCTTTCTGGAGAATAGTACAAGAAATATTGTGCCCACAACGCATTAATAATTCCTGTGTTGTCATCATGGAATGTTACTTGAATAGGATCGTAGTTGATATTTTTATAGATTAATTTTTTTCTATTGTACTGATTTTTCATATCAGTATCAAAACTAAATCTCGGTAGTGTTGATGTTTTCACTAGAACACTAATAGAAGATGAGTGATGACTTCTGAAATCACTACTCAACCCTCTTGGGTTTATATCAAAATGTACGTGGAATAAAAATTTAGTTCTTGGAGCTCTTGAAAATGCTCCGTCAACAAACGTTCTAGACGCATGTCTAGCGTCACCTAAGTTGCCTTTAGGATTAAGTAATCCAGTTCCAACACCTGATAAGAATCTTGTAAATTTGTCTGCCATACTAGTATTTAGTCACAAAAAAAGCCCGGGGTTTTAAGCCCGAGCTCAATTTGTTCAACAAACTATCTTTAACTAAATGTGATTACGCTGAACCACCACCAGTTGTTAGAGCGCCAATTGTTCTAGCACCGATATTTCTACCAATACCGTCAACGCCACCGCCTCTGTACTGAATAGCGTTATCGTATCTTAGTGTCATAGAAATCATTGCTGGTTCATTTGAAGTGTAGTTCAAATCACCGTAATCAATGTTCTGTACAAATGTACCATATAATTCAAAAGTTTCTAGTACATTTGGAGTTTGAGTTCCGTTACCACCATCTAATACTTCAATTAGTGTAGTAAATTTATAGTCTTGACCCGACGCCGCAGATGCCTGCTCGAAGAAGTCAAATTGTTTCTGAACTTGCTCACCACATAATCTTTGAATAGATCCACTTGCGTCATCACGAACGTTAAGTGTAACCTGTTCCCAGTTATGTCTACCTGCTAGGTAGATACGTGAGTTGTATACAGGAATTTCCATTTCTTCAAAGTTAATCTTTGGACGTGTAATATCCTGTACTTGTTTTGTTAATTCTGTTGGTACTGTACCGTTAGCACCAAAACCTTGTAGTACCACCCTAAAGCGATACTTTAGCTTTGGCATCAACAAGCCTTGATTGCTTGATGATGTATCAGTCGCTAAAGGGACTGTTAATTTTGATAGTGTTGAAATTGACATATTTTTAATGCTCCGTTTATATAATATTATTTAGCATAATGAGTGGGGGAATAAATCCCCCACTTAAATTAAGCTGATGCTTGACCTTGGATTTCTCCTGTGTTCTTAAGTCTAAGCGGAATGTAAATAAACTCAATTGATTTAACTGGTTCAATAGCAATATCTACATAAAGCTCGTTACGATCAATACGTGCCGCTGTGTTGTTTGATTCATCACATACAACAGCAAAGTCATAAAGTGCTCTTAGACCTACTAACTCAAGTAATAAACTTTCAACTGCTTGTTTGATTTCGTCTCTAGTAATTTTATCATTAGGTTCAAAAACAAACGGCTTAGCAAGTCTATTAAGTTGTGTTCTTAAGTAAATTACTAAACGTGCTACGTTGATTCTATCAAGTGCTGAACTACCTGATGCTCTAGTTCTTTGTCCGTAGTTAACAAGTCCTACACCGTTGAAGAATGTAAGTGGATTAACTTTGATATCGTACAAAGTATTTCGTTGAGCGTCAGTTAAAGCAACGCTTTGGAAGTCGCCAGTTGCGCTATCAACATAACCAACTGAAGTAGCATTACTAATACCACCACGTCTAATACCTGCTGGAGCAAACCACGGATAAGCAACTTGGTCACTTAGTGCTATAGTTTTAAGCATCATGTGTGAACTTGGAACAACAATGTTGTTTCCTGTGTTATCAGTTGTAAGTCCGCTTGGGTAAAATACGCCTGTGTATTCGTCAAATGTTACTAGTCCGTCGTCACCGTTGTCAGTAGCATTGTTTTCATTCTGACCCCAAGTAACTAAACTTTGTGTGTCAGCTTTTAGTCTGAATGGAGAATCAGCAACAATAAACGCTGTTGTACCTCTATCAGTGTTTAGATCGACTAAGTTTTGTGTAACTTCTGGATAGCCTGGGCAAGCCAACAAGTTAAACTGACGAACTTCGTCTTCTCTAATCTGTTGGTTACTAGCAATAGTTGCCTTTAGCTTCTCAATAACACTTTGTCTTTGTGCTTTTCTACCAAATGCTTCACCTGAGTCTGTAACCCATCTGTCAGTTGCGTAGTTAGCCATAGACTGGTTGCCAAATCTAGCATTGTCTTGTGCTTGATCGATATAGTCTTTTCTGTAAACCTTGATGTTAAATCCTGATCTACGTGTATTGAAAAGTAAAATACCTGCTGGATATAGTGCTGGATCTGGAGCATCTGGATCGACATAGTTTTCAGTTAACAATTCTTTAATTGTTCCTGCGTCCTCTTTTGTTCCATCTGTTCCCCAACGAGCGTCAGCAAATACAACACCATCTTCTGATGAAGCATCTGCTTTATCAACTAGTATCCATCTATTAGCAATAGGTGTATTTGACAAGTCATTGTTATACTTGTAAATTACTGGATAGTTTTCTAAGTCACCTGTGTCAATCCAAATGTCACCAGTTTTAAGTGGTGTACCATCGCTCTGTTCTACAGGGCGTGTTGGAGAAACAATAGGACCAGCTGGGTCAGTTTGATCTGCTAATGAAGCACTATAAAATGGTGATGTACTATCTTGGTAACCTACCCAAGTAGTACCATTGTGTACCATAATATCAACTTCGTCAGTTAAACTTGAATACCAACGCTGTCCTTCTTGTGGATCGTTTTGCGGAGCATCATTTGAAGCAATGTAACCAAATGTTGTACCTGCTAATGGTAACCAATTACTTGCTACAAAATCATAACTGTCACCTTGTGGTGCCGCATAAAGATTAGTAGTTCCAGTTGAAGTAGAATAGTCATAAGCACTGTAGCCCATTAAAGCCATAGCACTATCAACATCTTCAAATCTAATTTCGCCGCCTGCGTTATGAGTAATAACAACTCTACCGCTTACAACTTCTGCTTCAACATGATTCATTTGAGCATTGTTAATAGCAGTAGCAACAGTATTAGCATCACTTACAGCACCTGCCGCAGTAAATGTTACAGCAGTAGCTGAACTTAATGAAGCAGAACCTGTTACTGATTCTCTAACGTTAATTGTATAACTACCTGCGCTAAAAGTATTAGCATCAATAATACCACTTGTTACAGAAGTATTTCCAGTTGCTTTTCTTGTAAAGATTTTGAAACTACCTGTTTGTGGTGTACTGTCATATCCTGAATCTTCAGTATAATTGTACTGTACAAACAATGTGTCTTTTGGAATTGACTCACCGCCAGTAGTTCTGTCAAGGTTGAAAATTGCTGTTTGTGGATTAATGTATAATGGTGCTAGTGATTCAACAAATGATTCAGTATCAGCATCCCATGCTTTAATTCTCCAACGAGCACCTTGATTTGGTTCAGTTGTTTTGACCCAAACACTTCCTGTTGGACGTGGTAGTTGTGAGCTTGATTTCCACTGTGGCACTGAAGTGTGTGGACTCATTTGTAACTCTGGACCATAATAGTTTCCTGCGCTTACGCCGCCAGTTGTACCAAACAGTGCGTTAATTGAAGCAGAACCATCAGCCATTTCAATTACGTTTGAGTCAGTACTATCACCAAGTCCGTCATCTACTGTGTCAGTAATATAAAGTGTAAATTTGCTGTTAACTTTTGCAGCTTTAACACCTTGAATGTTTAGGTTATTAACGATTGTTACAACATTATCAACAGTTGAACCTGCTGGTAGTGTAACTAGTGTTCCGTTAATACTAAAAGTTGTTGTTCCTGTTTGTGCTGAATGGCCGTCTCTGTCAGCAGTAAACACTGCCCATGTCTTACGCCATTCTTTAGTTCCTACTTCTGCCCAACTAACAGGATTTCCAACAGTTGTATAATCAACACCTTTGTAGTAAATTCTTACAACATCAGAAGCGTTAACAACAGCATAATCACCAACTCTACCAACGCCAGTTGCTGGAGCATTACCAGAAAGTTTATCAGTATCAGTTGGGTTAATAACAATCGGTGTTTGGTTACTAAACACTTGGCCGTCTAGTGTAACAGGATTTCCATCCCATTCAAAGATGCCCCATTGTGTACTTTGTGTGTCTAGCCAGTATTGACCATCACTTGGGTCCGCTCCCGGTACAGTGGCCTGAGCAGTAAGTTCATTTAAGTCAATGTCAGCTCTTACGACATAAGCAGAATTAGCAACTCCTAAGAAAGAGTATGCAGCTTGAAGTCCGTATTCGTTTTGTTCGTCTGCGTTTCTAGGACTTCCTGAAATAGTCTGTTTAAAAACTGGTGTACCAAAAAAGTCAACAAGTTCACGTTGACTTGAAACTCTGTATACTTTTCCAACATTGGCTGCCAGGGTTCCCTGAGCAATTCCAGTGCCAGAAGCATTTTGTTTATCTTGGGCTGTTGCGACTACGACAAGTGGAGTGGTACCTCCGTCAGCGGGAGTGTAAAAACTCTCGTCTGTTACCGTAACTTGCACGCCTGGTGATTGTAGTGCCATTCGATTATCTCCTGATGGTTAATTTCTTGTATAGATATTTATCGGCAATAGACAAAAATACGGGGTAAACAACGCATAAAAAGGGATAAAAAAGGGTAAGTACTAGTATGAGACCATTATGTAAATGCGGTTTAAGGCCTGCCGCAGTTAACTATAAGAAGAACGGTCGCACATATTATAGGTCTTTGTGCGAGTTATGTACAAAAAACGGCGAAGGGTACGGAATACCCAAGTGGTATCAGTTTGGGTATCGCTTGTTAGATAAGTGTGATAAGTGTGGTTTTAAGTCCAAGCACAAAGAAGTGTTTAATGTATTTCATATAGACGGGAATCTAAATAACTGCCGTCCTAGCAACTTAAAAACTATTTGTGCTAACTGTCAACGGACACTTCAGAAAGAAGGTAGTCGCTGGAAGCAGGGAGATCTAACCCCTGATTTTTAAAGATAGTAGTCATTAAAGTTTTAACATTTAACTTTAGTCTATCTAGATCACCGTTATTATCAATAGTGTAATCACACATCCATTGTTCAATAGTCATACTGGTATTTGGTTCTAAATGACAGTGATCTGAACGATCTACCCAAATAGCGTAATCAAAGATCTCTTCATTTTTCATAGCATGAAACTCACGCTTATTACGAAGTCCGCAGTAGATGTCGTGTTTATCAAATAAATTACGACCTAAACGTGCTAGATCATCGCGGCAGTAATCGTGAATCATATTGTACCATTCTGTACGATGATTGTGTCGATCTGCGTAACATTCTTCTTCGTTAGCATATCCATACTTGTCTTTTAGATCATCAAATATAAACAGCTCTGAACAGAATTTTGAACTTGATTGGAATGTATATCCATATGCTTCGAGCATTTCACATACAGTATCTTTTCCATGACGGCCGTGGCCAACAACTAGTAATTTAGGTAAACGTATAAGCATTTATACAGTATACGGTAAAACAGCTCTGCTGTCAACCATTAATACCAAGGTTTGGCTTTTTTAGTACTTCTAGGGTTGTTCAATCTATTTGCTAATACACTTGCTGTATTAATAGATTTTGTACGCTTTTGATGTCTTGCTTGTGTAGGTCCTGTTCTAGCTCTAGTACGCTTCATTTGCTGTGCTCTTGCTACATTAGGATGATCGAAACACTTAGACGGATGACTTACTTGTCTACTTTTTCTAGGACCTGAAGCACAACGGAATTTTTGTTTTACAGTTCCGCCTCTAGCATCTTTTTTACCTACACCCCAAACCATTTTAGCGGCTTCCATGTAGTATGCTTCGTAATCTTCTGATGTAAATTCTGATGCTTTCATTGTTTATCCTATAATCAGACTGTAACCTGAATTATTACTACCTGCTACTGAAGTAGTCAATTCCATTGTAAGTCTTTCTAAATCTGCTTGTGCTTCTGCTTTTAGATTAGCACCATTAAGTGCTGTTCCGCCTTGTGGACCAGCGATACTAGCAAACTTTTCACGTGCTTGTGCTAACATCATTTTACAGTTAGCAAGAGTATAATCTTTAATCCACTGTCCTGAATACACATCTTTAATTATGCTTACATCAGGTTTAGTATTGAATACGTGAAGTGCTACTTCTTCTTCTGATCTAGGTCTTTGATGAATGAATAATTTCTTAGTTTCTGGATGCCAAGTAAACTGAATAAAACTACCAAATGTTTTACCGACACGTTCTTGATAACCGGCAAATAATTCATATGTAGCAAGTCCGCCCATATTGGTTGAACTTAGTAAGTATGTATTTGTGTAAGCAAGGTTAAATGGTTCAAACACTGTACCACCTTGTCCACCACCTGATCTAGATCCAATACTTCTACGCATTACTTCACGCACCATCTGTATTTCATCTGGTAGCGTGTACTCGTTCTGATCTAGTTCTAGTTTTAGAAAAGCAAAACTTTCTTCAACAGCATTATCTGAACGCTGTCTAAAAACACCTAAAGCACGTTCCAGTGCTGTTTCATAGTGCTCGGGGTCTAGTTCAACGTCAATCATGCCTTCACCTAGCATAGTGCGGCAATAATTGAATACTTTTTGTTTTTCTTGATCTAATTGGCTCATGTAAGTATTTATCGTTCCGATAAATATGTTTATGCCAAGATTAAGTTTATATCGCCCAGAGAAGGGCAACGACTACAAATTTATAGATAAAACTGCCTGGGAAATGTTCCAAGTTGGCGGTACTGACGTACTTTTACACAAGTATATAGGTCCCGGCGAACAAGCAGACGGAGAATATAGCCCTACGGTTCCAAACTATGAATCAAGCACATCTACGCCTGAAACACGTATTCAGGATATGCTATTTTTAGAAAACAGAGATAGAAAATACGAGCCAGATGTATACCCATTGCGTGGTGTTTATAACGTAAACAATATTGACTTTAATCTAAGTCAGTTTGGTTTGTTCTTACAAAATGATGTACTGTTTATTACGTTCCATATAAACGACACAGTTGAAAAACTTGGTAGAAAAATTATGGCAGGTGATGTAATTGAGTTACCTCACTTAAAAGATGAATTTGCCTTAAATGATTTAACATTTGCCTTAAAACGTTTTTATGTTATTGAAGAGGTAAATCGTGCCGCAGAAGGATTTAGTGTTACTTGGTATCCTCATTTATACAGAGCTAAATGTACACCATTAGTAGATTCACAAGAGTTTAAACAAATACTTGACAAAGTTGCTGATGATGAAAACTTCAAAGGTATCTATAATCCTGAAGTACAATATGAAATCGGTGATGTTGTTGAGTTTGAAGGTACAAATTACACCGTAATAGAGCCGGTTAAAGGAATTGCTCCTCCGGATAGTACATATTATAAATTTGCTGATAGACTCAGAGATATAATGAGTACATACGAAAAAGAAATGCAAATTACAGAAGCAGTTCAAGATCAAGCAGAATCTGATGCTCCTAAGTCAGGATATAATACAACAAAATATTACACAGTTCCGATTGATCCTGAAACTGGTAATGTAAAAACTGTTAATGCTAGTAATACAGCAATAGGAGCAGGGCAAACAGGCAATGCTGTAAGTGCTAGTACTATTGAAGCAACTCCAGTTAAGGATGGTTACCAGAATTATCACGAAGATGCTATTCCACCAAACGGTGCTCCGTTTACAAGTGGTATTACCTTCCCGGGAGGTCCTGTAGAAGGACAATTCTGTTTACGTACAGATTATCATCCTAAGAGATTATTTAGATTTGATGGGAAACGTTGGGTGAAATACGAAGATAATGTAAGAATGACAATGAGTCAAAATGATACAGCAAGTGGCGATCCAAGATTGAATCAGAAAGGATCATTTATTAACAATCCTACTGTAAGTACAATTAACGGCAAGCAAGTAAAAGAAAAACAGAGCCTTTCAAAAGTGCTTAAACCTAAAGCGGACAATTAATAATGGATTTTTTCTACGACGGTCAAGTAAGAAGATATGTTACTCAGTTTATGAGAATGTTCATAGGCTTTAAGTATAAGGATGGCGACGGGGATGAAAAGAAAATTCCTGTAAGTTATGGCGACCTAACAAAACAAGTAGCACAGATTATTAAGGAGAACAGTGAGAATAAACTTCCAAGTGTTCCTAAGATTGCTTGTTATATTACCGGTTTAGAATTAGACAGAGCACGTACAGCAGATCCAACATTTGTTAGCAAACTTAGTGTACGTGAAAGAGATTATGATGATTTTGATACAGATGGTAATCCTGTATATAAAAATAATCAAGGTCCAGGGTATACTGTAGAACGTTTGATGCCTACACCATTTAGACTTACAATGAGAGCTGATCTTTGGACATCAAATACTGATCAAAAATTACAAATACTAGAACAGATATTAGTCTTATTCAATCCTAGTTTAGAAGTTCAAACAACAGACAATTATATCGATTGGACTAGTTTAAGTGTTGTTGAATTAAATGGATTAACATTCTCTAGTAGAAGTATTCCACAAGGCACAGAAGTTGATATTGATATTGCTTCAATGGATTTTGAAATGCCTATCTATATTAGTCCGCCAGTTAAAGTTAAAAAACTAGGTGTTGTACAAAACATTGTTATGAACATGTTTAACGAAGACGGAGCAATGAAATCTGTTGAAGAGTTAGCATTCAATACAAGCGGAATTACAGCAAGAAGCGAGTTTGCTACTCCAGGCGAGTTCGGAGTGTTACTATTAAGCTCTAAGACTGTTACACAAGCAGATACTGGAGATTACTATGTTAGCGTACTTGATAGTAGTGAAGCTATACAAGAATTGAATTTACAAACTCCTGTAAAACAAGGAGAACGTATAGACTGGAACGAAGTATTGCCTATCTATGGTGGATATAAAGATGGTATTAGTCAAATTAGATTTACTAAACCTAACGGTAGCGAAATAGTTGGAACATTTACTGTTAATCCGTTAGACTCAACATATCTTGTGGTAACATTTGATCAAGATACACTTCCAGCAAACTCAACAGATATTCCATTAGTAACTGGTATTATAGATCCTACTACATTTAATCCAGTTGATCATTTTAATGGAGCGATTCCAACTGATACAACATATCTAATACTAGAAGATATAGGAAATTCTTACAATACAGATGGTCCAGATGCTTGGAAGAGTACTACAAATACAGATTTTATAGCCAGTGCTAACGATATTATTAAGTGGGATGGCACAAAATGGAATGTTATTTTTGACGCAAGTTCTTCTTCCGATGTTCGTTACTTACAAAATCAAAATACAATGATCCAATATAAGTGGGATGGTGAGCAATGGCTTAAATCATTCGAAGGCGAATACACAGCCGGATATTGGGGTTTTGACTTAGTTCCTTAATATATAACAGTATGCAAAAACGTGCTGGTATATTATTTCTTTCAACTAGAAGCAGTAGAGTATTCTTAATTTGGGATACAAAATGGACTGTTCCTACTTTTATACGTGACAAATCTGTTATTGAGGACGCACAAGATCTATTAAAAGATTTTAATTTAGTAGACGCAAAGTTTGTTCCTATTGAATTATATACAAGCAAGGATAGCGGTTTCGAATATAGCACTTATGTAGTTTTAGTTGATCAGGATTTTGCTAGTCCAAACGGAACATATTGTTGGACTAAATTAGACGATTTGCCTAAAAATATTCATGTTGGTTTAAAGAATACTTTGTCAAATAAAATTACACAAGTTAAGTTAGAAACAATTCTAGCAACAGGTAAAAGTTATGATATCGATTAAAAAAAGTGCAACTTATCGTAGAGATTGTGAAATATATGAAAAGTATATTAACTTTGTAAGCGGAAAAGAACAAGATGAATTTAAAGTTTTATATGAAAAATTTAAATCTCTTGTTGATGATTTTGATAAACAAGCACAAGGTCTTGATGGCCATACTATGACTTACAATACACACTTACAATTAAAAGATAAATTAAACGCTCACAAAAAATTAATGGACGACAAAGTTAGGACCGTGAAACATATTGCTCGATCGATTGAAAGTCATCGACTGTCATAACTTCTAACAATTTTCTCATATCCGCTTTAGTAAATATTTGATACTGGCCTTCTAATTTTCTAGGAAAAGAAATTTCTTCAACTGTAGCATTATATTTAGAAGCAATTATATCAGCAACTTCTTTAAAACTTGCTGTCCAGCCTGTACCTAAGTTATATATTCCATTAAATTTTTCTTTACTAGCATTAACTACAGTTCTTACAACATCATCAACACAAACAAAATCTCTTTTATAATTTTCGCTTCCTTCGAATATATAAATTTTCTTCTTTTCTTTTGCTTGTTTTGTAAACTTATATACAGGACTTGCTTGATCTCCTTTAAATTGTTCACCGTTTCCGTAAACATTAAAGTATCTCCAACCTTGTATTTTTGCTTTAGGTTTTACCTTTAATATTTCCTGTACTTTTTGATCTAAAATTGCCTTGCTTTCAGCATATAAAGATTTAGGTGTTAGTTCGGCATCTTCTTTAAAATATAAATCTGTTCCGTATACACCAGCTGAACTAGCGTATGAAAATAAAATATCATGTTCTAAACAGTCATGTAACAACTTCATTGATGGTTTTATATTATAACTGTCTATCTTTGCTTTGTTTTTTTCAGTTGTACTACTAATTGCGCCTTGATGAAATACGCATTTAACTTTTTTCCAGTCGTTGAAATTTTTATAAAAATTCCTCATGTCGACTAGTTCACGATAATTACAGCCAACAATATTGTCAGCATTTTTCATTTCATCAACTAAAATAATATCCTTAATACCTTGCCTATTCAGTTCTTTTACAATATTAGAACCAATAAAACCAAGTGCTCCTGTTACTACAATCATTTAAAAAAATCTTCCGAATTTATTGCTTTATCATCTATCCAAAAATGATAGTGTGGTTTACCCGCTTTACATGATGTATATTTAACACCAATCTCTTCTAAATATTTTTGTGTATATTCTTCCCAATTCAATCCTGAATTAGTTCCCCTGGCTGTATAGTAATGAATCTCGTGTCCTTCATCATACAACTTATTCATCTTTTCTATTCTGTCACGAATAGGCATACTATTTTCATAGTCTCCGTTTTTTGTGTTAAGAATTGTTCCGTCTATATCTACGTAGTATATCATTCAGTATTTTTTTGGCTATCACCTGGTATTATTCTATAATTATCTTCAACACTGTCTGGAGTACTTACTTCAGTAATACTACTCATAGGCTCTAGTGCTTCAAGTTGGTGTGGCTGTAGAGGAGGATTATGCCAAGTATCTCCCTCTGTTAATTCTTTTTCATATAGTCTTGCTTCTTTAGTATCGATCCAACGAACTTTAAATTTACCATTGTTTACAAACCATGTTTCGTCTTTTTCTTTATGGAAGTGCATACTAAACTTACTTCCTACTTTTTCAAATACCATAATTTTACCACAGTACTTGTCATTAGTTGCCCAAATTAGTTCGTATCCCCAACCCTTTTCAACTTTGCCTTCAAGTCTTGTCATCTCGATTCCTCTAATATTTTAGTTGTACTGTAATCTTTTACTCTAGGAAAAATTACAACTTCTGCTAGATCATGTCCAACAGTAGTTTCAACTGTATAGTCTCCGCCTTTTACTATTATATCTGGTTTTACAGATTTAATCAAGTTGTATGGTGTATCTTCTTCAAAAATAATTACTTCATCTACAATAGCAAGGCTTTCAAGCATTGCTTTTCTATCTTCTTGATTAAATTTTGGACGGCCTTCACCTTTTAATTTTTTGACACTTGTGTCACTATTGATAGCAACTATTAATTTATCGCCTTTTGACTTAGCAAACTTTAATAATTTTAAGTGTCCTAGATGTAATACATCAAAACAACCATTTGTAAATACAATCTTTTCTTTAATATCTTTTTCTTTTACACTATAAGTTCCCGGATGACTAACTGCTACACTTGCTACTTTAGAAGCAATAACTAAACAATCATTTAAGTCATTACCATTTACAAGACCATAAACTAATCCTGCTAGTGTGCTATCTCCTGCTCCAGTGATATCAAATACTTCTGTTTCAAAACTTGGTTGACGTTTGATGTGGCCGTTTTTTCCTAGTAGTATCATTCCGTCTTGACCTAGAGTTACTAACATATACTCAAAGTCGTATTTTTTACAGGCTAATATGCCTTTACGTATAAGATCATCGTAATCTTCAAAATCGTTTACTAGTTCTTTAAATTCTTTTTTGTTAGGTTTAACAAGCCATGCGTGTTTATAATTATACAGATTTTGTTTAGGATCTACTAAAACCTTTACATTTCTTTCTTTTAATTTTTTAAATTGTTCAGAACAATCTCCTATTGTTCCTTTATTGTAATCACTAACAACAAGATATTCTGTACCTTCTGTACAATATTTTTCTACATCGATTGGATTGTCAAATTTTTCTTCAGCATCTATTCTTGCTATTTGCTGATTGTTACAAATAATTCTTTTCTTTGTAATAGTAGGTTTAGAATTATGTTTGATATAACTTACATAGGTATTTTGAAGCTGTTCTGAAAGTATATTTGCGTTGATGTCGACACCAACAATACCTACGGCATTTGCGTTACAGCCTAATGTAATTAAGTTTTGAGTAACATTGCCAGCGCCGCCAGCTGAATATTCTGTTTTTGTAGTTTTAATAACAGGAACCGGAGCTTCTGGCGAAATTCTATCCGAAACGCCATACTCAAAAATATCTAAAATAAAGTCGCCAATAACAGTAATCATACAAATAGTTATCTGCGTACTTAATGATTGCCTGGAAATTAGGCTTGAGCTTCACCCCATTTTAGAATAACGTTAGCAGTTGTATCTGTTCCTGATGTTTTATAGATATTAATAGCCAAAACGTCCGGACCATTCGGGAATGTACCTCTACCACCAAGTGTAGTATTAGTTAATTCTTTCAATAAAGCAAGATCAAGTTCTGAACGTTCTCCTGGCGTAGCAATAAATGAAAATACTGTTTCACCCGGTTGAGCAAACGCAGGTTCAAAGAACGAAACTGTAACTGTACCTGATCCAGCAACCATTGTGCCTGAATATGAATTATTAAATACGATTCTATAATATTCAGTTGTACCAAATGTTTCTGGAGTAATACTGTTAATTGATGTGTTAGCAGGAAATGTTCCAGCTGACGTACCGGTAACAGGAGTACCAAGAGTGGCTCCACTGGCGTCGAAACTTGCTTTTGTTGCTAAGAAGAAGTTTCTTGCTGTTAGATTTTCACCTCTAGCAAACGTTACTGTGGCATTAGTATTAATAGTACCACTAAAACTTCTATCCAAATCTATACGTACTTCTTGGTTACCAAAGAAACTGTATGGTCCTACAATTTGTGTAATTCTTGTTCCTGCCTGAATGTTAGCACTGCCAGCACTTACAACTTGATCGCCAACTTCGAGTCCAATACCACTAGTACCTCCATTTGTTCCTGAAGCGTATCTCATATAAATGTAGTTAGTATTTCTAGTTCTATCATTAGTTTGGGCTGTAGCTTGAATTACAGCTTGAGCTGTAATATTAGCATTAGTTGTAGTTTGCGATGTTGTCCATGTAATACCACCACCTGCTGCAACCTGTGCGAAACTTGGCTGTCCTCCTTGTGCTAGTGAACTTAATCCTGACCAACCAACACTACCTGGATTTAATGGATAGTTTTGTGGATTAAGAATACCTTCAACAATAATACCGCCTGTAATAGGATTATTCGACCCATCAACACCATCTGATGTAACTTCAATACCTTGTAGTAATAACTTAGCCCTGTTAAGTAATTCTCTTTCTCCCAAATCGCCTGGAACAGCGTTTGAAACACTAGGTGCTAGACGTAACAAGAATGCTGTTTGTCTTGTTGTACTAACAGTAAGGCCTGTTTCTGTGTATGAGAAAATGTAACCTCTATCTTCGTCAAAATTACCATCTGTAATAAACGCACTACCCCAGTGACTAATAAGTGGTGTTGTTGTGTTTGTTAAAAGTACTACACCGGTTCTCTTATCATGAGTTGCTGTAGATCCAGCACTATACACCCTATCAGCCCCTTGAGCAAATAAATTATATGTTGATCCTCTTGTTAGTCCAGTTAATCTTGTCTGAGCTAGATCTAATCCACTGTATCTTATAATTTCGTTATCTACATATACAGTTCCTTCTGTAGGGAATCCCTCAATACTATCAAGTTCGAGATATGATTGACTGTTGTCAACATCTGCGACAAGCCTTGCGACTGGTCCTTCGTTGGTTACTTCATAACGCACAGGCAAGTTACCTGAACGCATGTATGCTTCTGTGTTAACGTTTGAGTTCCTGATTCTATGACAGAATATAAAGTTACCATCGGCACCACGTACCATGTAATCAATAAAGCCAGCACCGTACCATGAATACTGAATCCCAATCATCTGCATTTTTGTTATATCAATATCATATCCGCTTGGTCCAGTACCGTCCATTCTATCTAAGTTAAAGTCTTGTTGTCTAACTTTTTTGTCTTGTACTAAACTAATTTTTGTACCTGAAATCGATCTTACACCTCTAAAGTCAGGAGCGATGTATAAAGTTGTTTGGTCATCAATTTTTGATATAACATGTGTCATACCTTTAATAACAACTCTATCTCCTGCTTTTAACTGATCTCTAAATCGTGTATTTGTTCCATAAACAATGTTGCTATCAGGATCAACTGCTATAGTACCTGCTACTTGTTTTGTTGCTGTTCGCTGAACAACTGCTAATTGTTGTCCGTCATATTCCCAAAAGATACCATTCTGATCATCAAAAATACCTGCTCTAACTATGGCACCAGTCCATCTTAGTGTTGATACTTGACATTCTGGACTTAGAACCCCTCTTTTAGAGCCTAATCTTCTAGTAGAAATATATGTAAATGTTCTTTCATTAATAACATCATCTACATAATATTCGCCATTATATCCAGCAGTTTCGCAACCAATTATTTTAATTTCACATCCTGGTTGTAATCCATGATCGTTATCTCCTAATTCAACAGTTATAGTTGAACCAATTTCAATACCGTTAGCATCAATAGTTAAAATATCATAACTTGGAGCAAATAAAGCACCCGTGGTGTACATAATACCTTTACCTGATTGGTATCTAATATACTTTTTACTTTGACGTATTGCTTGTGCTCCATACTGAGGACCGCCTGTGCCTAATTGTACGCCGCCATCAAATGGTCTATGTACAAAGAATGAATCCGGTCTAGTATAAACATCAGCATCAATTGAATCTGTTGATGTATCAATGTTTCCTGGGGCTCTAGCATTAAATCGTAACGATGACAAACTTGGTACCTCGGTAGCACTAAAACTACCAGCTGTTAAATTATGGTTATTCACTCCGTCATCAGATCTAACTACTGTAATAAAGTTTCCTCCAGGCACAATACCATGAGGATATGTAAAACTTGCTTCAAGGGTAGCCAATGCTTCGTAGGTTAAAGTTGTTTGATTAGGAACATCAGTTGCCGTGTTTTCACTGATTAATATTGTACTGTAAAGATCAAATGATACTCCACTTACTGGAGTACCAGCACCTGAAACAACTACAATTTCTCCCGCTCCGCCAACACTTGTTACAGTAATAGTTAAATCGTTTGTTGGTGTTGAACCGTCTAAATTATCACCTGTTACTAGAATTCTGTTTCCTGGTTGATAAAGTGTTCCTTCACTTCCGCCTTCAATACCAACTGAATATGATCCTCCTGATCTTACCACTTGGAAAGAAGCACCTGAACCTTGTGATTGAACATTTATTCCACCAGTATTATAATAAGTTTGTGAACCGTTGGCTGTTCCGCTCGATGAAAACTGACTTATAAAACCAGTTCCGCCTGCTGTTCCAGCAAAAGTATACCCACTTATAAATCCAGTGCCGCCTGCTGTTCCAGCAAGGGTGTCAACACCTTCTACTTCACCAGTACCTCCAGCAACGCCTGATACAGTTACAGTAAACAGTACGCCTGACCCGTCATGTGAATCAACAGTCATTACAAGGTCGTTTGCTGGTGTTGCGCCACCTAAGTTTGTACCGAGGATACGTATTTCGTCGCCGCCATTGTAACCACTACCGCCTTGATTGATAGTTACTGAATATGATCCTGTACCTGCTTCAACTGTTTTAACAACATTAAACACAGCGTTAGTACCTATGCCTGTTGTCGAATCTTGTGACATATTACTATATTCTTTTCCAACTTGAATAATATTAAACGTAGCATCATTGGTTAATGTTGTAGCATCAAGATTGGAGCCATCGATTGTAAGTGTTTCTCCTACAGCATATCCATCGCCTTTGTCAACAATTACTAAAGAACTGTATGCTGTACCTAATTTAACTAAACCAAAAGTTGCCAGTGTTCCAGTTGCTGATCCAGTTGCTGGCAAATCACTATAAATTTTAGCAATTTCAGTAACCGTAATTGTTAAATCTTCTGTCGGAGTTGTTGCTCCAAGTGATGTTCCAGCAATTACAATGTCATCGCTTTCTGCGTAGCCATCGCCAATTGTACTATCTGCTAGTAATGCTTGAGTAACGCTGGTATATGATGCTCCTTCTTTTGTAATATTCCAAAGAGCTCCTGTACCGATACCTGTTGTTGATGTTTGTGCGACATCTTGGTAACTGTCCGAAACTTCTGTAACTGTAATAGTTACATCATTAGTTGGTGTCGCTCCGTTGTTAAAAATATTACCAGGTACTGTAATAACTTCATTGTTAGCAAAACCAGTACCTGACTGATTTAGTGTAACATTGTAAGTTGTTGAGCTTCTTTCAATGTCAAAAGTAGCACCACTACCGCTTCCTGTTGTTGAATAAACAGTATCATTAATTCCAATAATTGTTTGAGGTGAAATAGGATTAGCTGTACCTCTCCATAATGTAGAAATTACGTTACTTGTACTACCATCGTCAGCACCGGCAACAGTAATATATAAATCATTAGCAGGTGTAGTTCCACCTATATCACTACCTAAAATTTTGATGGTATCACCGATTACATAACCAGCGCCGCCACTGTCAACCTCTACGTTTTCATATGAACTACTAGCACCTCTAGTAATATTAAATGTTGCTTCAACACCTGATCCAACAACATTACTTCCAGATATACCTGTATAAGTTTGAACATCACCAACAAGTGTTCCTGTAGTAGGATCTTCTAGATCTATTACATTTCCTACAACATTAATAACTAAATTTAAATTTCCTGAACCGTCGTCTAAACCCAAGTTAGGTACAATGCCTGCTGGATTATTAACAGTTAATGATGTTGATCCCGGAGGATATGTTCCAACAAGTCCTGGTGAAACAACAATTCCACCGTTGCCAACAACTCCTGTTACTTGAGATCCTGCCGGCAAACCAGCTCCGCTAATTGGAGCTCCAACTTCAGGAGCACTACCTGTGAATGCTAGTCTACTTGTTCCTGGTGGAGTAATAAATTGTGTATTGATTGTTCCCGATGTACCTTGTGATACAACTGCGATTGCTGGATTACCAATCGATGCTCCTGTGTAAAATCCACCCTCTCTAATCTGAGTAAAAGTTGTGTCAAGTCGCTGACCGTTAGATGTACCTACTTTACCTTTGGCATAATATGTAAAAGAATTGTTAGTAGTTGTAATAATTACAAAAGAACCTTCTGCTCTTGAAGCACCTTCAATAGCTTGTTCTAAAGCTAAGACAGTAATGGGCTGTCCTGCTTCAAGCCCGTGTGGTCCGACAGTTGTTACACTAATAATACTAGAACCAACATTGTCGGTTGTAATTGAAGCATCTGTGTGAATTTCTAGAATATTTAATTCTGTACCAGGAATTTCGTATATACTCGGATACCCTCTTTGTGTAGCAATAGCACTCCATTTAGTAGGCTGTAAACCATACTCAAAGTCAGCATCAAGCATTGAAAGTGGAGGTGCTACCCTATTTCTTTCAATAGCATCAGTACCAAAAGCATGTGGTCTAGTTGTTATTATACTTTTACCATTTTCAGTAGCTTCAATAAAAATCTGTATGTCATCTGTTGCTGATGAACCTGAAGTATCAGCAGTTAGATGGATCGTTGTGACAGCATCTGTAAATTGATCAAACTTTTTAAAATTAGGATCTTCAGTTACAAAAATGTCTTGGTATCTGTCTTGTGTTACTGTACCACCAAGTGTATTAGCACTAAAATTATAAATTACTTGATTATTAGTTGTGTTTGTAATAAGCAAAATATCATCGGCTTGATAATTTCCTTGGAAGGTAATTTTACTATAACCAGCTTCTACTAAAGATGGTAATGAACTTAAACCGTTGCGTATAACATTAATTAAAACTTGTGTATCTGCTTCAATTATCTCAGCAGTACCACTAACAAACTGTGTTTCTTCAATTACTTGATCAACAGTAGTGTTAAGTTTACCAACATATTCTGTATTGGTAATAATATAATCTTGAATCACATCACTTAGATATCGATGTGTTAGTGTTTCAGGCTGTCTATCGCCATCGATTTGTGCTGTATCATTTTCCCAATAATGTCTAACAACATATCTAATCTTTTCATTGCCGCCATATTTTAGATCATAAGCATACGCATCTAATACATAACCTAAATCTCTATCACACTTGCTTTGATTGTAAGTGTAATTGGCAAATGGATAAGTTGACAAGACTTCTGTTGGCAAATCTTCCAAGCCGTTATCAATTACGTTATAAATTATAGAAAATAATTCAGTTACTCTAGAAGCAATGCCTGCTTCGGCTGCCGATCCTACTGTATATTGAGTTTCATATGTTGAATCTGATGGATTTTGTAAACTGCTATACTGAACGCCAGTCATTATATTGTTAATAACAATACCTTCTAGCCATTGATATGTTAAAACTTCTGCTTGTCTATCACCGTCAATTTGAGGTGTATCATCAATCCAATAAAAACCAGCAATGTATCTAGTATTCCAATTCCCGCCCCATCTTAAATCTTTGTAAATGGCATTAAGAACATAACCAATATCTCTTTCACATTTGTCTTGATTGTAGGTATAATTGTTAAATCCAGGAGCACCAGCATCTCTTCTATCTTCAATATATAGAAGAGTTTCTAGTGTCATAAAATCTATATTTTCATAAAATAATGTGGCACCATTAGGATACAAACTAGCATTTGTGTCTGTTGTTATTCTTGAATCAATATATGCTTTATATTCTGCTAGTAAGAAATCTCTATTACTTTCTAGAGCACTGTAAGCCGCAGGATATTTATTTCCTGCGTAACTAATACCTGGACGAAAAACATAATTATCTACTTTAGTCTTTGCCATTTGTTATGCTCCAAATACTACTGCGTAAGCAATTGAATTGTTATCCACGTAGTCCTTCCTTACTAAATCGTCACCATTTGTTGGTGCTGTACCAGCACTAGGAGCCTGTGAAAACGCAACTGTGCCTGCTATTATACTGGCATTAAAATTAATGTTAGCGCCAGATACTGTTAAACTTCCTGGAGATCCTTGATCATCTACAACTGTTATACTTGTTGCTCTAAGTGTTCCTGGATTCTCCGTACCAATATTTACGTTTTCTATAACACCTCTAGTAGTGCTTTTGATTTCTACTTTTCCATCAACAACACTAATTTTATTTTCGCCGCCTGCTCTTAATCTTATATTACCATCAACTGTTAGAGCGTTTAATGTTCCAACTGATACTAGATTAGAACCTATAACTGTTGGCGAAAGTGTAGTTCCGTTATTTGTGAAAAGAGGCTGATTGGAAATTGTAATAGTGTCTGTACTAATCGACGGTACAGAAATACTATTATCTAGTGTTAATGATCCAGCGGCAATATTTCCGGATGTATCTACTACAAATCCCGGACTCTCAAAACCTGATTTACTTTTTAATCTACTGTAACTGACTGCCATTTTATTTCCTATCTAGTGTATTTATGTTAGCACAAAATGACTACATTCTACCAACAACTACTTCAATTGTTCCTATTGCTTGTGTATCGTTGTAATCTTCTAGTGCTTTTCCAATAACACTACCTAATTTAGGATCATCACTGGCAGTTGCTACGCCGTCAACGTCGCTAACTATTAGCATATCACCTTTTTTAATGTTTCCTACCACCCTACAAGGAACCCTTCCTTGTAGAGCAACTGTAACTGTATTTTCTACAGACAACTCATTATTCATAATAAATGCTGGATTTGTTGATACAATTCCAGCAACTTTTTTGTTGCCTATACCTGTTGCTTCTGTTACTTCTTTTTGTCCGCCAAATATTAAAACTGTTCCAGGATCATAGTTTCTATCAGCAATATATTTTTCTGCCAAGTCAGCCCATCTTGCTGTTTGCGCTGTAGCGTTTAGTGTCGAAGTATCTACATCAACAGTTATTCCGCTATTTGCGTATAAAACGTTTCCGCTAATACTTGAAGCACCACTGGCCATAACCAAAGGATATGTATTCGATGTTACGGGATTAACAATAACTGTACTAGCTGTACCGCCACTTCCTCCTCCACCGATCGCACTAATTGTAATCGTATCTGTTATAGGATCTGTAGTTAGTGTAATGTTTGCTCCAGCAGTAAGTGTAAGTTGATCTTGATCTCTATCAGCAATTAAACTTTCTTGTCCGGCAACTGCTACAACACCAAAACTTGGACCTGAATTGCTTGAAGAAGAAACTGTAACGGCACCGCCACCGCCTGTTGAATTAATAATAACTTCTTTTGTAATAGGATCGGTTGTAATATCAATATTTGACCCTGCTCTAATTGTTAAACTATCGTTTGTGTCACTGGTAACAATATCGTTTTGTCCTGGTACTACAATTCTATTAAAATAGTGAACAGTATCGCCATCAATTTTAGTTCCTTCAGGTAAATTAATTGTACTTTCTGTTGCTGATATTGGCGAACCGTTAAAATAAACTGTATCTTTTACATAAAGGTTATCCCAATTATTATTAGTACTTCCTAAATTATATGTTTCGTCTTGCGATGGAACTAAATGAGAATCAATTGAAGTTAAAACAATTGAAGATCCTCCACTAACTCCTCCGCTTGAACTTCCTGGATTTGGATCTGGTTGTGTATCCGGAACAAGATAACTCTTACTTACTGGAGGAATTAAACTGTTTATTGCTCCACTATAACTTACGTTGTAAATTGCTTTACAACCTTCAAATGACGGAATTTTTGCTGATAGTCTTACACTTACATAACTGTCATTAACAACCGCCGATACATCAACTAGCTCGTCGTCAATAGAAGCTCTTCCGAAAATAGCAAAATTTGCTTGATCTGGTCTAGCAACAACCATAACCTGTAGAGTTTCTTTTTTGTTTGAATCTACTTCTACAGTAATATTATATACAGCACTGGCAAAATCTCCAACATACCAGCGATCTATTTCAGTGTTTGTAAAGACTGAATGCCACGGTCCTTTATATAAGAACTGTCCGCCGTTCTTAAAAAGTAACGTATTATGTACACCGCGTGAAAAAAATGTTGGAAAACTCATCTACAATAAATCCTTTATTATAGTGTATTTAACCAAATTTGAGGAAAAAGAAAAGCCCCCGTAAAGGGGGCTTTTAGTGCTAGTTCTTAACTGTAATTAATTTACCGTACTCGGGCAAATACAAGTATTCAATTTCGCTTCGAACCAGCGTTTCAACAGCATTATCTAATGTTTCGACCAAAGGATCTCCGCCTAGATTAAAACTTGTGTTGAATATAATTGGTATCTTTGTAGCATCATAGAACGCTTTAATTAGATCATAATAATGAGGATTTTGATCACGTTTAACGGTCTGAATTCTACAAGTACCATCTACGTGAATTATTGAAGGAATTTTTTCTTCAATGCCTGGTTGACAATTTACCGCATACATCATATGTGGTGTTTCGTCCATGCCACGTAGATCGAACCATTCGTGTACGTGTTCATGAAGAATACTTCCAGCAAATGGTCTAAAGTATTCTCTATGTTTGACACGATTGACATGATCTTTTCCATCAGGGTCAGTCGGATCGTAAAGAATACTTCTATTTCCAAGGGCTCTTGGACCATTCTCGGAGCGACCTTGGAAAATCGTTACAATATTTCTTTCTTTAAGTAAATTTACTACATCATCGTTTGTAGCATCAATTACTTCAGCATTGTACTTTTCAACAACACTAGAAATATCTGAATCTGTATAATTATATTGAGGTCCTAGATACAAAGTATCTAATTTTTGAATTTCTGAACTTCCTTCTTGAGCATGCCAAAACATTAGTGCCGCGCCCATGGCAGTACCGGCATCATTTGAAATTGGCTCTACATAAATTTCAATACCTTCATCTTTTAGTGCTTCAAGATAGTAATAGTTAGCAACACAGTTTAAACCATATCCACCACTGATAACTACTTTTTTCTTGCCACTCATTTCAACTGCTTTACGAATAAGTTTAACTACTTGTTCTTGTGTTTGAGTCTGACAAGCGTATGCCATATCTCTTCTGCTTTGTAATAAAGTTACATCATCTTTTTCACTTTGGGGCCATTCATTTAAATCATTGTGTAATACAGCATTTACTCTCCCGCTGGCAGGATACAAAGGAACAATTAAGTTTCTATTACTAAATTCAGCATTACTTACTTTTTCAAATAGTGGAGGAATATTGTCGTTGGGTTTACCATATGGAAATAATCCCATAGTTTTTCCTGCTTCGATTGAACTCCATCCGCAATATTCAGTAACACCTTCATATGTTTTTACAATTCCAGCTCTATCAGTAAGCCATGCTTCGTGTGTTTCTCCTGGCTCTCCAAATTGTTCACTTGAAAGATTAGGAATATGGTTTGCTGAAATAGGCTCTTTTGTTCCATAGTGTTTGTATAATGTTTTAAACTCTCCTGGATAATCACAATCAACAATTGATTCAACTTCCCATACCCATATAGGAGTATTATCATATGCCATTTGTATAAATGTGCCGGCACCGTCAACAATTACACTAACAGCACTATCAAAACCAGAACGGAAGAAAGAACATGCCGAATGTAATTTATGATGCATATAACTTAGATCAACTACCTGAGGATGATTATGTAAGTCAATTCCTCTATTTTCAATGAGACCTAATTTACGTGCTATACCTGTATAAACATCGTCGCCTGTATAATCAACTTGACCTGCTGTATCTTTTAAACTTTGTGTATGTGCTACAACAAGGTAATCAATTTTATCTGTATACTCTAAAATTTTATACATCGAAGCATATGGGCCGCCATCATATTTTTGTCTAGTTAGTCGTTCTTCTTCAATTGAAAAAACAATTTCACCGTCTTTCATTAAACATACACCCGAGTTATGTCCACGGGCGATTGCCGCTATCCAACCTGTTTTTTTAAGTTCTTTCATTTTTGTTTCTTCCCTAGTACTGAATTAACAACATAGTCTTGAATAGCATCAGTCATTGTCATAATTGTTTCATGATGTCTATCAACTGCTTCATCCATTGTAATTCTGATAGGTGAATACTGCCTTTGGTCTTCACCAAAATCTAAAATATTCATATCTGGATCGTTTGGGTAAGAAACATTAACTGGATATGTTGAACCAATAATTACAGTAGACTTGGTTCCTACAATATGTGCTAGATGTTGTCCTACACTATCACAACCTAAGAAATGATCTGCTTGTTTAATTAAACCGGCCCATTGTCTGATGTTTAATCCTTCGGGAGATGCTACATCGTCTTTATAATTTTCACCTGTTAAATCTAATTTAAATTCACTCATTAAGATAACTCCAAAGTTTTTTGCTTGAAGTTTTTTTATAAGTGCTTTTAAATCTTTGTATTCAATACTACGTGAAGTTGGATCTAAAAACGATTCGTCAACATATTGAATACCTCTACCAAAAGGTTGAATAACAACAACCTTATCTTTTTTAAGTTTTTGTTTAACTTGTGAAACCATTTGTCGACCAGTAACAAGTTCTTCTTTACTTAGGCGCAACGTTGGCTTAGGTAAGTCTCTTACACCTTTGCCGTTAATTTCTATATCAAATGCTTGTGATAAACTGCACTGTTGATTATAGTATTCCCAAACTCGATACGGTTCAGTACTTACAATATCTCTATCTTTGAGTTTATCTTCGAATAAGTTTTTGTGCATAACGTCATATGATCTTTTATCTAATAACGGGTGTCCTTTAAAAATTTCACTTCCGCCTTCACATACAACAATAAAGTCTTTGTCTCCCGATTCTTCTTCATATTTTTCCAATGCGGGAATAGAGCAAATCATTCGGCCTGCTCCGCCATTTAAGAAAAATGCTTTTGATCTGTTTTCCATTTGTACTCCAAGAATTTAGGTCCGATGCTAATATATATTTTAATATAAAAGCACCAGACCTAGATCTGAGTCAAATGTTTACTGAAGTGTTGGTAAATCGCTTGGAAAAGGAATTTTCCAATGTTTGATATCAGCGTATTTGGTTGGGATAGAACGCAACCAAGCTACATGAGCTCTAAGAGCAGTGTCTTCCTCGGTAGTATACTCTGTATCCGGGCTGTCAAGATTTTCTTCGGTGACATCTGCTTGATAGGCAAACTGCGCCATTGTTTCTTCACGTGTGTTAGCGTGAGTTCTAAATTGTGGTCCACTAAATGTTTCAGCATCTGGATCCCAAACAACTGATTCATTAAAATGAACGTGGTTTAAAATACCGTTTTCGCCATATGTATGAGTCCAAGTCCAAGTATCACCGTCAGCATCAGTACAATCTTCTTCATAAGTTGGGACTTCTGGATGCGTATAGCAGTGAGTAAAGTAAGCGGCAATCAATGGATGATCAGCTGCACGTACCTTAATATGATAGTGTCCATCTTCAATTTGGTGTTCAAAATGAAGATCTGCTTCTGTCTCGCCTTCAGACTCTAAATTTCTAACTTTATTTGTGCCATTTTCAACACAAAAGCACAGCCATTTGGGACCATCGTATCTAATCTCTACCGTGTTGTTGTTGGCGGTAGTTGTAACGTATGGCTCATCTGGCATAGTAAATGTAAATGTTTTAATCATGTTCTATCCTCTACATTATTTATGTTACGTTTCAATAAAGCGGATTCTTATACCGCCGTGGCCACCTCTTACACCGTGATCTCTCACGTTTGGACAAGGTGTTGGTGGAATACCACCTGATCCGATTGGTTGATATGGAAAACAACCGTTCATATTATAACAACCACATGCTCTATTTGAACGCCAGCAATAGTTAAATGGAATACCTCTAGTTGGCGATTTACTTAGTGCGTTAACCGCCTGTACCATTTGCTTTCTTCCTTGGCCTGACCAAAGAGAGTGAGCATTATCATTTTCAGTTCTATATGTAGCATGGCTTCCAGCACCGCAAGTAAACAAGTTTGCTGGTAACGGAATACTGTAATAAAATTGACATGGACATCTTGGGTGACAGCCAAAGAAGTGTGAACACCCTACTTGGCCACAACAGTTTACGTCGCCGCCGTAACCACAAGCAATCCAACCTGTGCCATTAGCACAGTAGTTACAAGCAATACCACAGTTATCACCTGTAGTACGTGTAACACAAAAACCGTTTGCTCTGTAACAGCAGTATCCTGATGGTGTAGTTGAACAAATACTCACTCCGCCTTTACCACCTTGAGCACACAAACATCCGTTTGTTGTAACTCCGTCGCTATCGGCAAGTCCGTTCCAACAAATTCCTGTTGGTTCAGAACAGCCTCTAAAACATAAATCATCTGAGTTACCGCAACTAAATCCTACATTGCCTGTAATTACTTGACCTGCTGTCATTGTAATACATTTTCTAGAATATGCTCCAGCATTTCCTGGGAGACCGAATCCACAACAGCACATTTCTGCTCCAGATCCTCCTGCTCCCCATGCTTCAATCATAACGCAACCATCTGCTGGTGCTATCCAACAAATACCCTGTCTAAAGAATTGATACATGGTTCCAGGGCTAAAAACATAGACTTTACCCTTATTCAGATTTTCTTCTACTCTTTCGGAAGATCTTTCTGTTAATAGTCCTTTAAGTGATATTGCCATGCCTATTCATCCTTAATAAATTTAATTCTTAAAGCACCGTGTCCGCCACGCCAAGCATGATCTCTCACGTCTGGACATGGATGTGGTGGGCCACCTGGGTGACCTGCTGGACTAAAGGAAATACATCCTTGGTGGTTATAACAGCCACAACTTCTTGATCCGTTATAACAAATTTGTTCGCCCCACATACCTTCTCTTGATTGGCGTCCCATTAATCCTAGTACGCCAACAAACTGAAACTGACCAGCACTACCTGAGTGTCTAGTATAACCAGCATCAGCGTCATTTGTTACTGTAACTTCGCCGCCTTCACATGTATGATAGCCTGGTGGTGTAGCAAAGTGATAATAGAAACAACAAGGACACATTGGGCGACATCCAAAGAATGATGCTCTACTAAATCCGCCTCTTAAATTAATGTCTCCTCCGAACGCATCAGCACAACAATCAGAGGTGCCTGGTCCATAGTTACATACAATTCCACAGTTTTCATTAGCAGTTTTTGTAGCACAGAAATTAGCATTTCTAAAACAGCAATATAATGATGTACCTGTCGAACAGTAAGAAGTTCCGCCTCTACCGCCTTGAGCACACATACATCCTGTCGTTCCATTACACTGGAAAGTTATACATGTTGCTTGTGAACGTCCTCTAAAACATAAAGAGTCTGCGTTACCGCAACTAAAACCAACCGTGCCTGTAACATTACAACCTGCTAGTACTTGAATTGTTTTTTTCGAATATGCTCCTGGATTGCCTGGTAATCCTCCACCACAGCAACACATTTTTGCTCCACTGCCGCCTGCGCCCCATATTTCAATAACTGCTGTTCCGTCAGCTGGAGCAATCCAGCAAATTCCTGTATGGAAGTTTGTATAGTTATTTGATGGAGCATAAACCCAAATTTGACCTTGTTCAAGATTAGTCTCTTCTTGAGCAACAAAATCCAATCTATCTTGTAATAAACCTCTTAGTGTTGCCATGATCTAATCCTCTATAAACCTAATTCTAATTGCGCCGTCGCCACCTTTACGTCCATGGTCACGCACCTGTGGACATGGAAACGGTCCCATTCCTGGGTGACCAATTGGTACGTGGCTCGAACAGCCTTCGTTGTTATAACATCCACAACCTTTACCAGCACCCCAACAGTATGCCCACGGAGTACCTTTTTCTGGAGTTCTTGACAGAGCATTTAGCGCATAAATGTGTTGATGCATTCCGTGTCCTGACCATTGTGAAAATCCGTTGTTGTTTTCTGTATTAAATGTAACTACTCCTCCGCACTTAGCAAACTGTCCAGGGGGAACAGCTAAATGCCAGTGGAAGTAACATGGACAACTTGGATGGCATCCAAAGAAACTAACACAAGAGAAACAACCTCCCATGTTAATATCACCGCCATACGCACAAGCATGCCAATCGCTTTCTCTATAGTTACACACAATTCCGCAATGATTATTATTTGTTCTTGTTACACAGAAACTGTTTGCTCTAAAACAGCAGTATCCTGATGGTGTAGTTGAACAAATACTTGTTCCGCCTCTACCACCTTGAGCACACATACATCCGCCTGTGCCTGAATTTCCTCTCCAACATAAACATGTTGCTTGTGAACAACCTCTAAAACATAAATCGTCTGCGTTACCGCAAGGTTTGCCTACATAACCGCATATATAGCAACCTGCTTGTATTGAAATAGTTTTCTTTGCGTAAGCTCCTGGGTTTCCTGGAAGACCGAAACCGCAACAGCACATTTCAGCACCTGAACCACCAGCTCCCCAAATCTCAATAACTGCTGTACCGTTGGCAGGGGCAATCCAACAAATCCCTTGGCAGAAATTGTTATAGTCAGTCCCAGGTGTATATGAGTAGATGTGACCTCTTTCAAGGTTTTCTTCATCAACTGGATATAATGCCTGATCCTTTGAAGTAAGTAGTTCTTTTAGTGTTGCCATCTAACTATCCTTTAATCTTATGATCCAGCAATTACCCAACCATAATTTGAACCAGTATACGTTAATGTTACTACTGATCCAGTAACGTTAATAACCAAGTCTTCGTTTAATCCATTGATCTTTGACCCGTTACGTGCGATGGTAAGGTTATTTGTTGCCATCGACGCACCTACGTCAATAAATTGAATAGTGTCATTTAAAAGCAGTGAACTGTTCGCAGGTAATGTAATTGTGAACCCTGCGCCTGAAGTATCTGCTAGAATTCTATCATTGACACTTGCGTTAAAAGTTGTAGAAACTTCTCGGATTGTTACTCCTGCTGTTCCTGTTGTTGTTATGTATCTTCCCATTGATATCCCCTGATGCTAGTATTTATACACTTGAAGTCTCAATACCCATCGCAACCGCACTTACGTTCGGATTTGTTGAGTAAACTACAAGAATTTTACCGGCGTCCATTACTATACCAGTGCGTTCTAGTACGCCGTGTCCTAAAAGCTCTGTGTCATATTCAATCCATTCAGCGTTTGTTGGTGTTGCCGCGGCTGCCACTGCTACCCTAACATTAGTTGCTTGGTTTCCCCTATTACACAGAGATAAACTTACCACAGTAAAAGTGTCTACTGGCACAGTATAAACTGATGTCAGTGTTGCAGCACTTAAATCTGAGGCTCCTAATCTTCCATTTGCCATTTATTTTTCTCCATTATCCATGTAAAAACATGTTCATTGCTATTGGTACACCTGTTACACCTTCTTTGAAGTTCATTTTACCTTGAACTGAAAGCTCTAAACCGTTGGTAGTAGTAATATAATTATCAGCTACAAACACTTGGCCTGCGGTAAGTGTATTTACGTTCAAAGTCGAAGATCCTGAACCAATTTGGGAAGCAATATAGGCTTTAATTGCTCTCTGTGTTGGTACAATACTATCTGAATCTTGTGTAAAGAATGGATCTGTACTAAATTCATTAATGGCTGCACCACCAGTACCTAATTCAACACTACCTAATTGTAGTTCTTGTAGACCAGCAATATTAAACGCATCAGCGTTTAGAGTTGCTGTACCAGTGGCTTGTTCAACTGTAAACAAGTCACCAACTCTAAAGTTACCATCCTGGTCAGTAGATGTAAAGAATACTCTACCACCGCCCTTCTCGATAGTTTCACTATCTGGTTCTGGATCCTGTAAAGGAATTCCAGGATAGTTTGTATTTGTAAAGTTTCCTGTACCAATATCTAGGAAATCGTGTCCTGTTAAACGACATTGACTATATCTAATTCTAATTTCAAACGTATCAGCGTGTTCGGGCGCATCACTAATTTCAACAATTGGACTTAGTTGTAATCTTGCGCTATATGGAGCGGTAACTGTTCCGTCATTTAATTCTGTACCTAAAATTTGTGTTACTGTAACTAGTTTGTAGTAATTTCCAGGCAAACTAGCAAACTCTACGTTTGATCCTGGAGTTGGTAATCTATTAAGGTTATTAACTTTTACATAACTGCCTGCTTGATAGTAGTCACCATATCCATCACCTGTAATAGTAACAGTAGCAACATCCCATGAAGTACCTCTGTTAACAAAGCCTGGATTACCTAATGCTCCATCTCCAACTCTAATTTCGAAAGGAGCATCGTAAACATTAGTAGCATCTGTAATTGTTACAACAGGTAAACTTAATGGATCGTATCCTGAACCAGGATCAACCATTCTAATTGTTTGTATTTGTCCATCTTCTACTTTTGCTCTTGCTTCTGCTCTAGCACCTGCTTTAAGTTTTACATCAGTTCCTGCTGAATTCAACATATAGAACTGAGGATCGTAATTTACATTACTAAACACTGGTTTTCCATTACCTGTAGCACCAGCTAAACTTGAATTAGTTGTCCAATCTAGTCCGTACTTAGAATAATGATAGGTGTCGGTGGCATTCTCTACTACAACAAATGTTCCTTGTCCGTATGAAATATATCTAGTTGCTGTACCACTTCCAACGACATCTCCTGCTACAAGATTAGTTTTATCAACCATTGTAAATGTAATGCCTGTATCTGAAACAGCAACAAATCTTCCATTACCATAAGCAATATCTGTTAACACAGGGCTTACTGCTCCTGATACTGTTAAACCTAACCAAGTAATACCATCTGTACTATATGCCGCTGAACCACTAGCACTTACAGCAACAAATATTCCTTGGCCAAAAGCAACAGCTCTCCAGTTTGTATCAGTTCCAATAGTTCCGCCAGCGTTTGCCCAAAGTGTTCCATCGTTTGAAATAACTGGAATATTGCTATCCGATCTTACAAGAACAAATTTTCCGTTTCCATAAACAACTGACTCATAAGCACTCGATTGAGGCGTTGTTGCCGCTGTCCATGTTACTCCGCCGTCATCGCTATATGCGGCATCATTTGTACCTGTTGCTACCGCTACAAATCTTACGGTACCAGTTTCCTCATCACCTTCAAGCCCTGCGGCTACCGCATTCCATGATGCTGAACTAGGTAATGTTGAATTATTCCATTCGCCATCTGCTCCTGTGTATCTAGCGTTGGTAGTTGTACCTGTAGAAACACCTACAATACGTCCACCAAATCCTTCGCCTTCGAAACTAAATGTATCAATAATATCAAAGTCAGGATCGGCATCTCTTACATTTGTAACAGTAACCGTTAAATCGTTAGCTGGTGTTAATCCACCAAATGTTGTACCTGGAATAGTAAATGTATCACCAACTGCGTATCCAGTTCCGCCTGCTGTCATAGTGACATAATACTTGAAACCGTACATAACAAAATCAAATGTAGCGTCACCATTACCGGCAGCGGCCCAAGTATAAGAACTTGTTGTTCTTACAGGATGATATACTGCTGATTCTAATGACTGCGAGGCAGATGTTGATGTTACAACATGTGTCGGTGCCGCAATTTGAATTCTTGGTTCAATCAAGTATAAACTTGAAGGATCTGGAGACACAATAGCTTCTCCAGGAACAGCATGATCCCATCCCGGAGTTCCGTTTTCTTTGTAAATGTCTGCTACTTTAGATCCAGCATTATAACTGTTAATGATTCCTGTTTGTCCTGTTCCTAAACCTGAATTAATAAAGATTCTAGCACCAACATAGTCAGCACTCTGAGCACTGTCTGTTGCTGATAGTGTAATACTTGTTGTTGTGCCACCTTGTGCTACGTTTTCAACTTGTAAATATTCACTACCACCAAATTGTCCTGAACTATCATTTAGATCTAGCATTCTAATTTGGAAAACAGCCTCATCTCTCCTTTCATCATCAGCAACTTCGACATTAATACCTGCGCCGTTAAATGTATAAGTAGCATTCTGATACTTGTTACCAGCATTTGCGTATTCAACACGCCAAATTTTATTGTTAGCATCAGTAACAACTGTACCAGCCGCATTAAAGTCTCTGTTATCAACAGTACCTGTAACAGGTGTTTCAGTTGAATCAACTCCTTCTGATACACAACCAAATGTACCATAAGATGAGTTACCGTTTGTAGCACGAATCTTACCGCCGTTTTCTGCTAGATATCCAATGTGTCCGTAGTATGAGAACACGGAAACAAGTTCTGTTCTACCTAAGTTAGTACACCATACACCAATACCATCACTTAGTACTTGTGTAAAGTCGTTAGCAACAATAGAATCGTTACCACCTGCGTGTAAGTCGCCATCGATTTTACAGCCTACACATCCTGTACCAAAAGTAGTTACGTTTTGTACATAACATGATTTATTTGTAACCCATACTCTGGTATCGTTTGGACCCCAACCTGGATCAAGTGAAACATAAGCGCCTGCGCTTGGACGTCTTGTTCCATATGCGTTTGCAGCTCCTAGTGTACCGGTTAAACCTTGAACAGTTTGATTTCTAATGCCTGTACCATTTCTAACTAGATACATGTTTTCTGCTGTGCTACCACGTACACTGTTTACATATAAATGTGCCGCTTCTAGTGTTTTGTAATTTCCTGTAAAGAATAAATCATAGTAAAAAGCATCAATATATGTTCTTACATCTCTAGCACATGATGCTGTATTGTATGTGTAAGAAGGATATGTTTGAGCAATGTATTCTAATGTTTCAGCAACAGCAAACTCTTTATTTAGATATAAAAGCGTTGCGGCTGCCAATCTATCATAATCATCAACGGTATTATTCTGTCCTGTCATTGTAGGAGCAGACCCGTTGCCGTTTAGATAAAAATCTATGTAATCAATTGCGTTATCTAACAATCCTTGAACTAGTGTTCCTTCTGTTGCTGTAGCATACGGTCTTGCTATAACTTGCTGTACACCACTTTGAAGTTCAGTTACATCTACACCTTGAACAACGTTGTTTAACAGTGTTTTCAAAAATGCTAGAGCATCTAAACTATATGGAACATCTGATGAATTTACTAAACTTCCTGCTGGTCTAACATTGGTTGAACGAAGTTCATCTCCAACAATAGCAGTTTCTACAGGAACTTTAATCGGTAATACTTCGTAAAATACACCTGTTTTTACTAAAATAGTTCGTTGTGGTTTTACTGCCGCTGGTATTCCACCTACCACTCCTGCTGTAATAGCGTCTGTGATAATTGGTAACAGTGAAGTAATTTCTGTTGAAGCAGTAGCTTCTGCTTCGTATGATAAATCAATTTGTTGTAATACAGGATTGGCAACCCCATTAGTTGTTTGGTAGTTTACTGCTGGGCCTGCGTTTAAAAATACTGCTTGTTTTAGAACATCATTAATAGCATATTGAATAGCGGCTACTGTTTCTGCTTCTTGGCCTGCTGTATAAAATGCCGACGCATTGTTTACATATTCAAGGGCGGCTTCTCTTGACTTTACATTACCGCCATGACTAAAATCATACGCTAACGCATCAAGAATCAATCCAATATCTCTTACACACTTGTCTTTATTGTATGTAAACCCTGTTGTAAATGGAGCAATGTTATTTGTAATTTGGTAGTCAATCCACTCGCCAGTTTCAGCTTGAATAAATTGTCTATTAATCTTTAACAAATGTTTTGCGTTAGGATTTCTTGGACCATTTTCCAATTGTTCTGCGGCATAACGAATTGTTCTCCAAGGCCTGTCACTAGTACTACCATAACTTGGTGCCGGAGAATCAACACCTTCAAATCCAACATAATATAGTTGATCAATTTCGCCCCAGTATTTCCATTCAGGAACACCTGTTGAGCTAACAACTAGTGTTTGACCTTCATCACCTGCGGCAAGTCTTGTAGGACCTGCTCCACTGTAAACTAACATGTCGCCAGTTGTTGTTAATACATTATTTTCGTCACCGGCGGCTAATAAGTTCCAATAAGTTCCGCTTAAATCTTGATCTGGTCTGCTATCTAACGATCCTTGTGATAATGTACTATCGCTATCTTCTTGTGAATGATGAGAAAGTACACAAACAAAACTGCTGTTTCCGTAACGTACTACATCACCTAATACGTAATCATAATCATCTAACCATTGGCCTAACCAACGGAAGCCACTGTTTAATCTTTCCCAATATGTAGTGTTTGGCGGTTTAGCCGCTACAACAACTGACATACTTCCTGAAGCTGTTGGAACTTCAAATAATGCTCCACCTTGTTCAGCACTAATAGTAAATTCTGTTCCTGACGGAATTGTGTTAATGTAATAAGTTACACCTGTTTGTACTCCGCCAAATACTGATCCTGTAAAGTTTACTGCCATTCCAACTGTCATATCGGCAGTTGTTGTACAGGTAAAAGCATCTGTTCCTGATGCTGTTGCTGTAACTGTTGCTGGTAATGAAGGACTATCTGCTATTGCTAGATAGGTATATCCATTTACTCTAACAACATCGCCTACTTTATAATCAGTTCCAATTGACCAATCGTTTTGTAATTTAAATCCTGTTTGATAAAGATCCCAATTTGCGTTTCCGTTTGTTGGATCTGTAGGTTTAATTCCTGAATGGTTTGTTGTAGCAATATAAGCATAACCACCATAAGTTACAACATCACCTGGTTGATAAACTGTTGAAACATTCCAACTATTATCAAATTCAAATCCTTCAACAAACTGTGCCCAGTAACCTGAATCCTCATCTTGTTCAAAAGTTCTAGAACCACTAGTTTGGTGTTTTGCTAAACAAATCCAAAGACCGGCACCGTACTTAACAACATCATTAACTTTATAATTAATACCTGCTGAATTATCCCAATCTTCTTTATATTCAATACCTTGATTAAAGTAATCCCATTTAGATTGATCTGCTTCTAGTCCAGCAATAAAATCTGCTCCGGCTGTGTGACCTTCATTACAAATGTAAGTCGTTCCGCCGAATTTTACAACATCATTAATTTTATATCTTGTTGATGGTGTCCAATCACCCTTCCAATCAAATCCTTCTGTATAAAGATCCCAATAAGCAAAGTGTTCTCTTACACCTGGAGTTACAAGTCCTAGACCTTCAAGTCCGTATGTAGCATCTGAAGCAGAAGTGTAACCTGTATTACAAAGATAAACATTACCACCGTACTTTACAGTGTCATTAATTTTATATCTAAAATTTGGTTGCCAATCGCCTTGCCAATCATATGATTCAGCAAATAAATCCCATTTTGAAAGTGTACTGTCAAGGCCAGCTTTTGTGTAATCTACTTCAAGTCCAAGAGCATCAGTAGCCGCTGATGTATGGCCAATCAAACAGAGGTAAACATTACCTCCGTATTTTACTAAATCGTTTTTATAATAGACAACATTGTTATCCCAATCGCCGCGCCATTCTTGGCCGTCGCCCATTAAGTTCCATTTAGGTGGAACATAATCAGCATCTACGTTAAAATCAGGATCTGCTGTGTGACTAATCGTACATACAAAAGTTTTACCTCCTACACGTACAACATCATCTTTGACGTATTGAGTCCCTGCGACCCATTCGCCTTTCCAAATAAATTTAATTCGTCCTAATCTAAACTCAGCCATTTAATACTCCGATTATCTTTGAAGCTACTGTATTTATACGTAATCTTAATATGTACATTTTATGCCATATCCCTTATATCTACATCACTTGCTTCACCGCTACTGAAGCTATCGCAGAAGAATGAATGTGCTAATAGCCATCCGTCGATTCCGCCTGTTATATTTGCTACAGTTTGTATCTCAACTTCTTCGTTAAGCACACTGTATATTTTATTTGGACCACCAAGTGCTACAGTACCAGCTACAATAGTACCAGTTGCAGCGTTAGATCCACCGCCTGAAATACGTCTTTCAATATATGCTTTAATTGCTTTTTGTGTTGGAACTACGTTATTCGAATCAGCGGCAAAAGTAGCATCTGTGCTAAATTCTCTAATTACAACCCCAGTTCCTCCAACTTGAATACCACCCAATGATAGTTCCGATAAACCTTGTAAATCAAAGTAATCAGCACTAATTGTTACAATACCAGTTGCCTGTTCAACAGCAAAAAGTTCACCAACTCTAAAGTTACCATCTTGGTCTGTTGAAGCATAAAATACTCGACCGCCACCTAAGAAGTTAACTTCGTTAAATGGTGCTAAGTTGGTTAAATCTGTATTTGGATATTGTGTTTCTTCAAAATTACCAGTTCCGATTTCCAAGAAATCGTGTCCAGTTAAACGTACCTGAGAATATTTTTCTCTAATTTCAATATCAAGTCCATGGTCAGGTCCTGTTTCTCTATTAAATTCTGGACTTACTGTAAGATATGCTTGGAACCTAACTGGATTTCCTGATGATGTAACATTTGTAACTGTAAGTACTTTGTAAATTTCTTCATCAGTACCATCATTAGCTCTAGCAGTATCTAGATCATCAAGAGCGGCAAAGAACTGTCCGCCTGCTCCAAGAGCATCAGTTGCTTGTAAAGGATAACCTGATCTTATTTTCCATGTAATACCATCAGATGATGTAGCAATTACATTTGAACTTGAACTTGCCGCCATAAATCTGTTATTACTAAATGTAAGTTTGTCCCAGTCTGCTGTTGATGGTAATGTTCCTTGTTGCCAACTATTACCGCTATCACTAGTAACATAACAATAATTTGTATTATCACCAGTAACAACAAATTTATTTCCACCAAATACAATTTTTGACCAATCACCTGATGCTGGAAGTTGTCCAGCTGTCCAAGTTAAGCCATCGCTTGATTCAGCAAATACATCTGTTCCTCTTTGAACAATAATAAATTTTGAATTACCAAATGCTACTGACTGCCAGTTAGCACTTGTACCTAAACTTTCTCCAGTCCATGTTGCGCCGTCATCTTTACTAACTGCCGCAACACCTGAATTGTGTCCAACAGCAACAAAAGTTCCTGATCCAAATGCTACATCTTTATAGAACGCATAAGGTACAGTAACATCATTCCATGTTACTCCTCCGTCTGTTGAGTATGCCGCGTTTGATCCGCCGTTAGCAAAAATAACAAAATTATCTGTGCCGTACTCAATTGCTGTCCACGGCTGAGAAGTAGGAGTAGTTCCTCCAGTGCTCCAATCAAGTCCATTTGTGCTATAAATTGTTGTATCTGTTTGACCAATAGCAACAAATCTACTTGATCCCCAAGCCATGTCTCTCCATGTTGCTGATACTGACTGTGATCCGGTATTCCATAAAATTCTATCAAGAACTAAGTTAGCACCTGTTCTTGGTACTCGTGTTAATTCTGTTAAGTAAATTGTTTTACCTAATGGATAAATGTCTGCGAAACCATCGCCTGACACAGTTACTTTTGTAGTAGATGATTTATATCCTGTTCCTCTATTAACAAACGTTGGGTTTGCTAAAACACCATTTCCCATTCTTAATTGGTAGTTTGGTAGCTCAGTAATATTAGGATCAGTAAATGTTAATGTTGGAGCAGACGTATAACCAGATCCTGGTTCCCATATCTTAAAGTTTTCTAATTGGCTTCCTTTAATGACAACTCTACCTTTAGCTCTCGCTCCTGTGTTAATTCTTAGAACGGTCTGTGTTGTACTATCGTCAAACACATACCAAGTATTATCATATAATACACCAACAGTTTGAGGATTATTAAAACCTGTTTGTAATTCTGACCAAACAAATCCGCCATCACTGAAAGCAATCCTTCCTTCGTTTCCGCCAGTAACACTAAATGCCATAAACACACCTTGACCATACTTAACTCTACTGAAATTAGAATCAAATGGTAATTCTGTTAGATACCAATTTGTTCCATCTAAACTGTATGCCACCGCTTCTCTGTCACTCGATACAGCAACAAATCTTCCGTTACCGTAAGTAATATCACTCCACATTGGTTGTGTTGAATCTTGAAATCCTGGAATTGTCGCGGTAGACCATGTTAGTGTACTATCATCAGCTACTGCTACAGTATTTGTATCACTAGCAATAGCAACAAATTTTCCACTACCGTGTGCTATACCTGCCCATGTTGCTGAGGATGGCAATGTTGTAGAAGTCCAACTAACTCCGTTATCTGTACTGTACATTGCTCCGGTTCCAGCATTTTCAATTGCTACAAATTTTCCATTACCGTATGCTAATCCAACATGGTCAGCAGGTCCTGGTTTATTTTGTTGTGTCCATCCTTGCCCATCTTGGCTATGATGAACTTCATCGCCGTTACCGATAGCAACAAACCAACCGTTACCGTATGCTATTCTCCTAGCAGTCCATGTTCCTGATAGTTGTGTGTCAGTCCAAGTCGTGCCATCATATGCTGTTACATCTCTAGTATCCGCTATAGCAACCAATACATCGCCGCCGACAACAGCGTCAACCCAAGGAAATTGTGCCGCAATTGAAAGTGAACTATCTGTAGTAGTTGGCGGTGGACTAAATGTCACACGAGGCTCAATTCTATAAACAGTACTAGGTGTTAGTACTGCTTCAATTGGTGTCCCTTCATTAATGTGTCCCCAACCCGGTTCACCAGTAATTTCATTTGAAACTGTAATAGTTTTACTTGCCAGTGTATAGCCTGTAATATATCCGTATTGTCCTACGCCTGTGCCTGATGTAATAATAATTCTACATCCTTCGTACACACTAATATCATTATCATCGTTACTAGCAATTTGAATACTATAAGCATCACCGCCTTGAGCGTTGTTACCTATATTAATCATACCTTGACCGCCTAGTGTGCCAGTTGAGTCAGCAGGGTCTTGTAATCTTAAATTAAAGAGGCCACCGTTTCTAATTTCATTACCGACAACACTTGCTCCTGAACCCGAACCTACAATATTAAAGTTTGCTGAAGAATATTCTTCACCAGCATGTTCGTATTCCATTCTAAGAATTTCGTTTCCTTGCTCTCCAACAAATGCGCTATAGACAATCGCTTCTTGATTTCTGTTGTCAAGTACAGCACTAATCGGAGATTCATCAACATCAACGCCTTCAGCCACACATCCATAATCACCATACGATGAGTTACCATTTGTAGCTCGAATCTTTCCGCCATTTTCTGACAAATAACCAATATGAGCATAATAAGAGAACACAGAAACAAGTTCTGTTAATCCTTTATTTGTACACCATACACCAATTCCATCTGAACAAACTTGAGTAAAGTCATTAGCAACAATAGATCTATTGCCGCCATCATGTAATGACCCATCAATCTTTAATCCTATACAGCCTGTACCAAATGTTGTTACGTTTTGTACATAGCATGATTTATTAATAATCCATACATCACTATCAGTTGGTCCGTCACCTGGATCTAGTGAAACATAGGCTCCTCCATCAGGTCTTCTTGTGAGGTATTCGTTTAGATCTCCCAAGGTGCCTACTTTACCTCGTAGAGTCATATTTCTTATTCCTGTTCCGTTGTTAACATGAAACATATCTGTTTTTCTATAATCTAACGGATCAGGAACTGTTGGCCAATTTGTTACTTGATCATCTGGTATATTAGGATTATATACCGGATTAACCTTAACATTATCAGGATCAATTAAAGGCTCAACTACAGTACTTCTTAATTCTTCGCCAACTACTGCTACATCTCTTGGAACTTTAATTGGTAGTATTTCTTTATAAACACCAACCTTGATAAAAATTGTGGCAGGTGCTCTATTAGCCCAATCTGCCGCAATATAATCACACGCATACTTGATTGTTCTAAAAGGTGTTTCTATATTTTGACCTTGTGTTAATGAGTCAATACCGTCTGTGCCTACATAAAACGTTTTTTGTCCTTCGTTAAACAATGCCCAAGAAGGCTCACCATCGGAATTTATTTGTACAACATTACCTTTTGAACCCACCGGAACTCTTTTTGCTCCGATAGTCGAACCGTCTTCGGTTAAGCCAAAAGTTTTAATATCGCCTTTATATCTTAATCTATTTCCTGGGTCACCAATGATTAATGTTGTCCAGTAATTTTCATCATAGTCGTTATCTGGTCTACGATTTAAAGTTGATAAATGCTGTTGGACACATCTATATGTTATTCCGTCAAAGATAATTACATCGCCGATAGCATAATCTTTTGCGTCTAACCACTCTTTCTGATATTTTTCTCCAGGAATAACTAGTTCCCAATCTAAAGGATTATTATTAGGATCAGTGGTGTTATCGCGGATAGCAACATAAACTTGACCTTGACGTCTTACAACATCACCAACAAGGTATGTACCTAGTGTATCCCATTCTCCGCCATCAACTACTCTGTAACCGTAATTTAAAAGTTTCCAATCTCCAATAGTACTGTCTTCACTTTGTTGACTAGGAACAGAATTAATATTATTTCTATTTGCTGAGTAGATATATCCACCGTATCTTACAATGTCACCAAGTTGATAATTTGTTCCAGCTTCCCATTGGTCTTCTTCGAATTCTAATCCAGGAACCCAAACTTGCCAATCTAGTGTGTCATCAAACTCATCACCTGAAGTATGTCCTCTGATAGCAATCCATAAACTAGCTCCATATTTTACAATATCTCTAAGTTTATATCTTGTACCTGGAACAGGTGGTATTGCGGTTGACTCAGATGGCGTCCAGTCTCCAACGTAATTGACATTATCAAACAATAAGTCCCATTTGTTTTGATCATATTCTAATCCAGATGCTAAATCTGGTGCTGAAGTGTGAGCAGTATTACATCTATATGTAATCGCACCGTACCTAACAACATCATTCTCAATATATTTTGTAGAAACTGTCCATTGGTTTTGCCATCTGTCATTTTCAAAAACAATTTCCCAAGATAGTCTGTTAGACTCAAGACCGTTTGTAGCATCGCCTGCTGTATGAGCTACAATGGCTCTGTATACAATGCCGCCATATATAACCATATCTCCTACACTGTAGAAAGTTTGTGGTATCCATTCACCTTTCCACATGTCTTGGAAAGAGTGAACTCGCCAATACGTATTTTGATTTGATTCTAATCTTGTTCCTGATGTGTGTTCTTTTATACAAATATAAACAACACCGTTATATTTTACAATGTTTCCTAAATTGTAAAGAACTGTAGGTTGCCAATCACCTCTCCATGTTCGTCCATCTATTGTTAATTTCCAGAAAGGATCAGGTGTAGGTGGGATTGTTGTATTATCATCGTTAAGCAAGTCATCATAGAAATAATCTCTAGCCGTGTGCTTATCTAAACAGGTATAAATTTTCCCTGAATATTCAACAATATCATCTTTGGCATAGTCTCTACCAGCTTCCCATTCGCCAGTCCATCTAAACCTAATTCTACTTAGTGTAAACTCACCCATTTCAATCCCTATTTCATTTTATTTGTATATTTATAGCCCCGTAGGATAGTCATATCCTTCGTTGACACGTAAAGTTAAATTACCTTCATCATCAATATAATAGTAAACAGGTCTTGCGTCCCATCTATACTGCTCATATTTTAAATTTTTGTAAGTTAACTCATGATTAACATCTCTTCCTTCAAAAAAATCAACGCCTGCTTCAAACCCTTCATAGTTGTCTTCAGGCAATCCTGATTCGTTAATTGTTACACTTTGATCAGGCAACATTTGATCAATTCTTACAAAGAATAAATCTCCATCTTCGTCTCTTCTGATACCATAAAAATATCTTGGAACGCCGTCACCTAAAATATCTCCAGGACTAAAAGCACCTACATATGAATTACCAGCCATCTTTTATCTCCTATACAATCTCAACGTAACTAGATATAACATCGGCACCACCTTCGGTGTCGCACGTTGCGGTTAAAATATTACTTTCTGCTAAGACTAGTTTCTCGCCACCATTAACTACACGCAAACTCTGCCCTACTGGTATAACTACATCTTTAATGTAATAACCTTGAGAGCTAGATGAATCAGCAAGTTGAACACTTGCTTTAACTACGTGATCTGCTACGTTACAAATACTCAAACCAATAACAGTAATTCTACTTGTCTGTGTACTATCAGCAATAGTAGTTGGTGTAGTTCCTAGTCCGTTAATAACTTTATTTCTAAAAAATGTTGCCATATCTCTCTATCCAAATATTAAAGCGTTTCTAATTGACAGATCTTCTGCTTCTGTAATTGTTACACCGCCGCCTGCTCCAGCAACAGATATCCAAGTTGTTCCATTAAAGATCTCAACACGATTATCTGTTGTATTAAAACGAATCATTCCAGTTTCAGCAAGACCTCCACGTTCACTATCTTGTCCAGTTGGAATAACAAAACCGTTAGTACCATCAATTTTGAAGTAGCCATTAGCACCAGTTTGGGTAAAATTGGTAACACTATCGACTACAGTATTAGTTATCGTATTATCTTTGAAAGCAAAATTTCCTATTTTTGTGCTTCCTGTACCGTTAGGAGCAAATACAATGTCTTCATTTGTAGTAATTGTGCTAATTGTATTACCATCTACTTCAATGTCATCGACATTTAATAGGTTAGCAGTTAGTTGTTGCTGATCTAATGTTGCAGCTAGTGCTCCATTAACATAAAAACGTATAATATTGTCATTGGTTCCGGGATTTAGTTCAGCAGTTATATAAGTATTCTGATCTAAATCATAAACTCCGTCTAGTCTGCGCCAATTTGTACCATCGTATCCTTCATAACCATTAAAATCAGTATTAAATCTGATCATTCCAGCTTGGCCTGTAGGCTGTTGAAGTGTAGTTCCACTTGGAAGTATTATACTAGTTGTAGCATCAACTTCGACATTACCTGTTCCATTTGGTTGAAGTACTAGATCATCATTGTTTGTTGTACTAATAACATTACTATCAATTAAAACATCTTCTAGTTCAACTGATCCTGTTCCACTAGCAGTTAAAACTATTGAACCTGCTGTATTTTCTATTAGGTTTCCGCTAATTGTTAAATCAGAAGTTTCAAAAATACTTGCCGTAACAGTTCCTGATGCTGTTAAATTTGCTGTAGATGTCAATCCTAACACTTCAAGATTTTGATTTACTTGTAAGTTGTTTGAAGGTACAACAACTTTACCAGTACCAATAGCAAATAAATTCAAGTCGCTGTTTGTAGTTGTTGTTGAAATGTAGTTTGTTTCGATTCGAACATCGGCAAACTGAGCAAAGCCATCAATAGTAGCATCGCCGTTAACTATAATATCTCCATTAATAGTTGTCTGGCCTGTTTGAACTGTATTACCAGTATGTGTTAATATACCAGTAATGTTTGTGTCGTTTAGATTTGTAATACCATTAACATCTAAATCATTGTCGATCTGTACATCATTTTCTGGTACAAGTACAACGCCAGCACCGTTTGCTCTAAGTTCTAGGTTACTGTTACTTAAAGTTGTAGTAATTAAATTACCAGCTATTTCAATATCACCATTATTAATAATATCTGCTTGTAAATCATCTTCAACAGTAATGCCTGTTGCTGTAATATTCCCACCAATAACTAAATTCTGTGTAATTGTTACATCATTATTAGGAACAATCACTTGTCCTGTGCCTGCGGCACGTAATTCTAAGTCGGCGTTAGTTGTTGTTGTGGTAATAAAGTTAGTATTGATTTCTATTTCTTCAAACTGTGCTTTGTCATTAACAGTTAACTGACCGTTTAGTGTTGTAGTACCATTTGTTTGTACATAATTTCCAGTTTGTGTAATGTTACCATTAACAACAACCGAATTTGCTGTTAGAATATCAAGTGTTGTAGTACCTGATACATTTAAATCATTGTCAATCTGTACATCGTTGTTTGGTATTAAAACAGTTCCAGTTCCATTAGCTCTTAATTCTAGGTCACTGTTTGAATCAGTAGTTCTAATAACATTGTTATCTATTTCAATGTTACCATTACTAATTACCGGTGCGCTCAAAACTCCAGTAATATTAATGTCACTGGCAGTAATGTCACCGGTTACTGTAAGGTTTTGTCCAAATTCTACATTATTATTAGGAACAATTACACGACCAGTACCACTAGCACGTAATTCTAAATCACTATTACTAGTTTTTGTTGTGATATAGTTTGTTTCAATTAATAAATCTGGTAAATCAATAAATCCACTAGTAGTAAAATCGCCTGTTTGATTAAAAGCACCTGTTAGATTATAATTTCCAGTGTGTGCTGTATTGCCAACATGAGTTATTGTACCGTTAATAGTTGTATCGTTTAAACTTGTAATACCATCGACATTTAAATCGTTATCAATTTGTACATCATTGTTTGATATAAGTATTTCACCTGTGCCACTAGCACGTAGTTCTAAATCACTGTTTGATAGTGTAGTGGTTACAACATTGTTTTCAATTAAGATATCGCCGCTATCAAAAGCAGGAGCAATAATGCTTCCTGTAACACTAAGGTTACTTGTTACAATGCTTCCATTTACATCTAGGTCGTTATTAATTAATACATTGCTAGTTGGAAATACAACTTGGCCTGTTCCACTAGCACGTAATTCTAAATCACTATTTGATTCGGTTGTACTAATATAATTCGTGTCAATTTTAATATTATCTAACTGTAAATAACCATCAACACTTACATTTTCTGATACATTTAATGATCCTGTTTGTGTTACGTTACCAATAAATGTTGAATTTCCTGTTACATCAAATGTTCCTGTAACTGTTGTACTAGATAATGCTGTGTCTCCACTGACAGTAAGGTCTTGTGTTATTTGAGTTTGAACTGCGTCAAGTATTATGTTACCAGTACCGCTAGTTCTAAAAATAATTTCACTATTTGAAGCAGTATTTTCAATTACATTGCCACTAATAGTCAACTGATCTGTTGAAAAACTATCAGATACAATGTTACCTGTGTTAGTAATGCCTGTTGTAGTCGACGCACCTTGTACTGTAAGTGTATTTGCTATTTCAACATCATTATTAGCAATATCAATTATGCCGGTTCCTGCGGCATCAAGTTCTAAATTAGCATTACTTTCTGTCGAACGTATAACATTGCCAACAATTTCAATAGCATCTAGTTTTAAATCGCCGGCTGTAAACTCTCCGTCTACAGTTAATCCACCAGTTTGTACAACATCGCCTGTGATTGTTTGATCACCAGTTTGTGTAAGCGATCCATTTATTGTTGTATTTGTTAAAGTTGTGTTGCCTTGTACTGTAACGTCTTGATTAGCAACAACATCATTAAGGCCAATGTTAATAACACCGTTGCCTGCGGCTTCTAGATCTAAATTACTATTAGAATCAAGTGTTCTAATCTTGTTATTGTCTATTTCAATGTTTTCAGTAATTAATCTTGAAGTATAAACTGTATTCCACTGGTTTGTTGGACTACCTAAGTTGTAAGTATCATCAAGACTTGGAATAATATCTGAATCAACTTTAGCACTTAAGATAATATCACCAACAAGTACCAAGTTACCGCCAATATTTGCGTCTTGTGTAATATTCAAATCGCCAGTAACTGTAACATCACTGTTTAAATTTAATTGATTTGTATAAGGATTAACATTGATATCACCAGTTGTACTCGAAACTGTATTACCACTTAGACGTAAATTACCAGTATCAATCCTAGTAGCATCAATGAATGTTGTGTTGCCACCTGATGTAAATGTTAAACTGCCTGTAACATCAAGTTCGCTGTTTGAAAAACTTACTTCACCAGTTCTCTGATTAACATAAAAATTATCACCAACTCTAAAATCACCGCTTTGGTCAACAGTTGAATATAAAATTTTTGCTCTGTTTAGCTCTGTAATTTCGTTTGCTTGTACTACTTGTGTTTCATCATTTTCACTAGACTTGCCTGTACCAATATAAGCAAGGTTGTGTCCTATTAGATAAGCAATAACTCCATCGCCATCACCATAAACACCGTAATTACCATAAACGTTTGCTGATCCAATTGCTCTAACTTCAACACCAAAATCTGAATAGTTAGCAAAATCAATTTTACTTGCTGTACCACCGCTGGTTGTTCTAATATCTTGTGTTGTAATTCCGTCATCAACTATAACTGTTGTTCCGTCGAGACCATTAAAATGTAATAGCAATACAGTATTTGTATCACTTGTAAATGCCGCACCTGGTGCCGCAAAGTTACTAGTATATCTTGCTGTGTTTGAAACTCTAAAGTCGTCAAAATGGCCGCTAAGTTCATTTCCGCCATCATATCTTGAACCAATTGTTAATGGTTTTGATGTTCCGTAATCGTTTGAATCGGTATATGTTGATCCTACTTGGGTACCATTTACAAATAACTTTGTGCTACCGCTGGCTCTTGATAGAGCAACATGATACCATGTACCAGAACTTAGTGTACTTCCTATGATTCTATCTGCGCTATCAGTATAATATCGTATTTGACCGCCGTTTGAAACATATACTGTAGAAGCAATATCAGCAACAGCACCGTTTCTAAAATCAAATACTTGTTGTGTGCCTACCAAGCTGGTTAGATAAATCCAAGTTTCTACTGTAAAGTCACTGGTTCCAAATCCAAAGTCTGGCTGTGTTGAATAGCCTACATAATCACCAGTTCCGTCTAGCAATAAACTTGAAGTACCAAACTTTGCTTGTGCTGTATCTAGTTGAGCATCACCGTATGCTGTACCTGATTTGCCTGCTCTATCTTCAAGTGTTTCAAATCCTGTAACTTTACCATCAATGTTATAAAAATCACCGTTGATACTTTCAATAGTTCCTTGTGCTAGTACTGTTGTACCATCAACATCATAATAGGTTAGTGTGTCACTTACAGCGAAAGTACCGGTTGTGTTTGAAATCTTAATTCTTGTTTTACCATCGCCAGCAAAACCACTAGTACCACTAAGTAAATTCATACCTTTGTTTGCGTAGTAGGTAAACGAGTTCAACCATTCAACTCTAGTTCCGTCACTAGCAGTAATTGTATCAACACCCGGAGTAATAAATGTTGCTGAATGGAATAGCATACTTGCTTCATTGCTTGAAGCATCTGCTACACTACCATCAATCTTAGCACCTTTACCTGCGTCGCCTGCGTTAAATCCTAGAGGATCTTCTGGAGGATTAGTTCCTAATCTTACTGTGCTACCTTTTGTTGAAACTGTTACGTTTCTAATGTAAGGAGAACGGCTAGTTACCGTAATATTATTAGCAAAAACAAAACCATAACCAGTATCATTACCTGAATCATATTCAAAGTTTGCTACAGTTAAATCTTCAACAGTTGTTTCGCCGTTTAGTTCAAAAGCATTTTTGTTTCGTGTTGCCGCAGTTGGTTGAATAGTTACTGAACGCAGGCCTGTACCTCTTACAGTAACTCCTTGTGGAACTACTAAAGGAAAAGTTTCTGTGTATGTACCAGGATAAATCCAAACAGTATCACCTGCGGATGCTTGGCTTAGAGCAAAACTGACACTTTCTACAGGATCGTTTTGATGTGTTCCTGTATTGTTTAGGTCACTTCCGTTAACACTAACATAATAAGTATTACCAGGACGTGTTGCTAGATTAATACCGTCAATTACGATGTTTGCTGAAAATACAGCATCAGCATACAAGTTAACAGCCCATAGATCATTCCAGCGTGTGTTAGTCGAATCGCTAGGATCCTTACCAATAGTCCATCTGTCATTTTCTGATGGTATTAAATCACTGCCTATACTAGCATTAAAATTAATAATGTCACTGGTGCTGTCACCAAGACCGATAGTACCATCTGCTGTGATGTTTCCGTTGACGTGTAAGTTTCCGCCAACCAATAAATCTGATTGAATATCAACAATTCCTGTTCCGCTTGTTCGGAATTCTAAATCACTATTTGAAGTAGTAGTTTCGATAACATTATCGAAAATGCGCATACTATCAAATGTTAAATCATTGTTGATTATTACCGGTGATGTAAATGTAATATCACCAGCATCGTTTGAAATTGTGTTGTTTGAAATTGTAAAGTTTGAAAGGCTTACTGAATTAGTAACCTCTAAGTTAGTAGTACGTGTTGTGCCGTTGACTTGTAACTCGTGACTTGGTGTGCTGGTTTTAATTCCAACTCTACCATTGGTTACATCTAAATATAGAAGGTCATTCTCAAAAGCCAGATCTATGCCGTGACGCAATAGATTCGCCTTCAAGAGCGGACCTGAAATACGACCTAATTGGCTCAACTTCGCTCTCCTAACGTCCGAGTTCCACGGATAACCACCTTACATTGCGGGTTTACCACAGTTTGTAATTGTATTTAGTTGATTTGGAAATTATCCTAGTAGGATAGCCATGATATTTGATATGTCATCAATTTCGGCTTCTGATGCTGTAACACTAGAACCAGCCCATGTTGCCCATGTAGTTCCGTTCCAAACTTCTGGAGTTCCTTGCTGACTGTTATATCTAATTTCACCTACTTCAGGAGTTACTGGTCGTTGACTTGTGTCACCTGTAGGCATTACCAAGCCAGTTGTACTATTAAATTTAACATACCCATTTTGAGTTGTTTTTAATGTCATTGGATCAGTTGTATTTTGATTTTCAAAATCACCATCTCTAATAATATTATCGTCTAGTATAACATCGCCTGTACCATTAGGTATTAGATTTATATCATTGTTGTTTAAACTTGAAATAGTATTACCGTCAAATTTTACATTATCGACAGTAAGTCCTATAACATTAATTCCCCTCGAATCAATGTGACCTGTTTGAATATTGTTATTTTGAAAGTTAATAGTTTGATTATCTTTGAAAAATCTACTATCTGATACAGTAACATTTGTTCTTCTGTCTGCTGAATATACACCACCGAATGGTTTTACTCCAGACACATGACCTGTAAATTTATCAAGATCTGTGTCAAATCTAATCATACCATCAATCAACGAAGACTGTGCTGTTGTTCCTTTAGGCAATATGAATTCACTACTGCTTACATCTAAATTACCAGTTGGACTCAATACAACATCTTGATTTGCTTGTTTTGATTTAATAACATTATCATCAAATACAATGTCATCTGCTTGAATTTCAGTAGAAGCACGTAAATGAACATTACTGTTACTTACAGTTGTAGAAATAGTATTTCCACTAATTCTTAAATCATCCGAAGTTTGGAAAGTTGTTGCTTGAAGTGTGCCAAAAACATTTACATTCGTTGCTGTAAAATCTCCAAGTATATCTACATCTAAATTTGCTCGAGCATCTTCAAAGATTACTTTACCATTTCCGTCAGCTCTTAATTCTAGGTCACTATTTGATTCTGTGGTTTGTATTACATTGTTTAAGATTTGTATGTTAGAAAATATTGGATTTCCACTAGTTACAAAATTTTGAGTAGTTTTAATAGCACCATTATTTGTATAGTTTCCAGTGTGTACAGCATTACCTGTATGTGTTAATATTCCTGTTATATTTGTGTCTAGTAAATTTGTAATTCCATTTACTGTAAAATCTTGATCTGCTTGTAAGTTATTACTGTCAAATAATAATATTCCGGCACCATTTGCTCTAAGATCTAAATCACTATTTGAAAGTGTTGTGGTAATAAAGTTATCGTCAACTAAAATGTTACCGTTGCTAATACTATTAAAAACAATCGATGAAACAGTAAAATCACCAGCAAGAGTTGTGTTACCTAAAACTGTAAGATTTTTACCAACAGTAACATCTCTATCAATTAATACTTCTCCTGTTCCACTAGCACGTAGTTCAAGATCTGAATTTGAATCAGTTGTGGTAATAACATTATCATCTATTTTAATATTTTCAAATTGGGCGTTATCGTTAACAGTTAAAGGCCTATTTAAAATAGTTGTTCCTGTTCTAGTTAATGTGCCGTTGTGTGTTACAGAATTTAATGAAACGGTATTTTGTGTATTGACTATGTCAGCGGATAAAATACCTGAAACATTTAAATTTTCAGACACATTAACTGAATCACTTACAGTTACTGATCCAGTGCCACTAGCACGTAGTTCTAAATCAGCATTTGAAGTTGAGGTTGTAATGTAATTGTTGTCAACAATTATTTCATTTTCTTCTAATCTATCAAATGTTAGTGTATTTGTAATATTAGCATTTGTTGTAAAAATATCTCCTACAACATTTAAATCATTTGTTATATCAACATCAGCATTGTTTACTAGAATTTTACCAGTACCACTAGCACGTAACTCGAGATCTGAGTTTGATTCAGTTGTGCTAACGTAATTTGTTTCAAAACGAATATTATCGCCTTGTAAATAACCGTCAACAGTTACATCATTTGTAACTGTAAGATTTCCAACATTGGTATAGGTTCCTGTAACATTTCTTGTTCCTGTATGTGTTACTGTTCCTGTGATGCTTGTATCATTTAGATCTGTTGTTCCACTAACAGTTAAATCTGTATCAATTTGTACGTTTGTTTCACTTACAACAACCTTACCAGTACCACTAGCACGTAATTCTAAATCTCCATTACTGCTTGTTGTAGTAAAGAAATTATCTTTTATTAGTATTTGATCTGTATAAAACTCACTTGCTGTTACGCTGTTAATTGCTGTTAGACTTTGGAAATCTAGTGCTCCTCTAACATCAATAGTATTTTCAACTAGCACACGTTCGTTTGTAATAACACGACCAGTTCCACTAGCACGTAATTCAAGATCTGAGTTTGACTCGGTTGTAGTAATAACATTAGTGTCAACTCGAATGTTACCTAAATATAATCCACTAGTTGTTAGATTTCCGCCATTTACAATAAGTGTACTTTGTATTTCAGCATCACCTGTAAGAGTAGTTTCTCCAGTTACATCAAGTGTACCATTTACAGTTGTATTTGATAAAGAACTTATTCCTGATACTTGTAAATCTTGTGTTACATCAACATCTTCTTGTAATTTAATTGTTGTAGTTCTTATATCAATGCTGTCATTACTAGTACCTACAATATTGTTTTGAAAAATATGTAAACCATCTGTAAAGTATTCATCTGATGTAACAGCAGATCCTGTATTATCAATTCCATTACTAACTAATTGATCAACTGTTAAATTTAAACCAATATCAGTATCTGTAGAAAATACAATATTGCCTGTGCCACTAGCATCTAGTTGTAGATTGCTATTGCTTTCTGTTGTTGTAATTTTGTTGCCAGCAATCTTAATATCATCAAATGGAACAAGATCGTCATTTAAATTTAAGAAACCACTAAGTGTATAATTTCCACTTACAGTTTTATTTCCTGTTAGTGTTGTATTTCCTGTTTGTGTAAGATCACCAGTTATATCAACATCTTGTAAATCAGCATTACCAGTTGAAAGATTGTTTGCTATTTCAACAGGACTAACAAATTGTATAACACCTGTGCCTGCGGCTTCTAAATCTAAGTTACTGCTAGATCTTGTGGTTGTAATTCTATTTTGAAATACTTGTATGTCCTCACCAAGTGAGCGTTTTGTGTATACAGTTTTCCAACTTTCAACGTCATTACCTAAATCGTATGTTACATCAAATGTTGGTTGTAGATCAATACTAATAGGAGCATCAAAACTAATTTGAGAACTACCACCCTGTTGACTGCTATCACCAAATGATACAGCACCGTTAACTATCATGTCGCCGCCAACAGTTAGTCCATCTTGTATAGTAACATCGCTGTCTAGTGTTGTATTTCCGCTTGATGGAGTAACATTTAAATCTCCGCCTACAGTGTTAATATTATTTTGTGTAAGTTGTATA